>OFMG01000024.1_pt1 | contig 200930 bp, 195 predicted proteins | sample 1541751 | NCBI WGS metagenome assembly OFMG01 (sample SAMN04209232, study PRJEB22552) | human gut metagenome | biome: gut; material: feces | host: Homo sapiens | place: USA: Oklahoma
CAGCTTTCGCTGACCAGAATCACGCACCAAGTCTCACGTGCGTTCGACTTGAATTAAAAGATTCCGAGCGTACATGTGAGTAAAAAGGAGAGAAAACATGCGTACATGGGAGGAAATTCGGGAAGATTTTCCGATTCTAAAAGAAAAAATACATGGAAAAGATCTGATCTATCTGGATAATGCGGCGACGACACAGCTTCCGCAGCAGGTGCTGGATTGTTTTGTGGAGCATTACACAAAGTATAATGCGAATGTGCACCGAGGAATCCATTATTTAAGTGAACAGTCCACGATGCATATGGAAGCAGTGCGGGATAGGCTAAAAGCTTTTTTGCATGCAGAGGCTCAGGGAGAGATCATCTTTACTTCCGGAGCGACGGATTCTGCAAATCTGGTGGCGCAGAGCTTCCTGCGTCATGCATTGCAGCCGGGCGATGTGGTGCTTTCCACAGAGCTTGAGCATCATGCCAACTTTGTTGTGTGGCAGCAGGTGTGTCAGGAATGCGGAGCAGACTTTCGTATGATTCCAACCGTGGATGGCGAATTGGATATGAATGCAGCACACAAGATGCTGTCAGATAAAGTGAAATTGCTGGCAGTCACCGCTGTATCAAATGTAACGGGAACCGTGGTTGATATCGAAACACTGATCGCATGGGCGAAAGAATATGAAATTCCGGTGTATATTGATGCTGCACAGGCGGTGCGCCATCGAACTTTTGACCTGGCAGGATTGCAATGTGATTTTCTTGGCTTTTCCGCCCATAAAATGATGGGACCGACGGGTGTCGGCTGTCTGTTTGTACGTGAAAAATGGCTGAATGAAATGCAGCCATATCGTTACGGTGGCGGCATGATCGACATTGTGACAGAAGAAAAAACAACGTTTGCCGAGCTTCCGGCGCGGCTGGAAGCAGGCACACCGAATTACAGTGGAATCATCACCTGGGGCGCGGCCCTGGATTATCTGATGGACATCGGAATTGAGAGAATGGCTTCCTATGAAGAAGAGCTGATAAAGAAGGCAGAAGAAGTTTTAGAGGCTATTCCACAGGTGAACATATTGGGGCATCCAAAACAGCGGGCAGGCTGTATTTCCATTCAGATCGATGGTGTGCATCCTTATGATTTTGCAAGTATGATCGACAAATATGGTGTGGCAGTGCGGACAGGAAGTATGTGTGCGCAGCCAATCGTGAATAAAATGGGATTAGACACAGTGATTCGTATTTCTCCGGCATTTTACAATACGATGGAAGAAATGGAAAAACTTGGCGAATACACAGAAAAAGTAATTGCTTTTTTTGAGAGGATAAAACGATAGAATAGTATGGGGATATTTTGTGAGACTGTTCCGAAAGGAACATTATAAATCAATTTTGGAGAGGGCAGCACCTAAGCGTGCTGTCCTTTTTCAGCATGAGAACCGGTTGTAATTAATAAAAAGTTTATAGAAAATTCCTTGTTTCATGGCGAAATTGCGGTATAATATAGAAAAGTTATCACAATTAATGCAGAATTTCACAGATTTTTTTACTGGTTGAATCTGCAATAACGCAATGAACGTACACAGAAAGGGGTTTTGAAAATGGCTTTTTTTGACAAATTGGGAAACACAATTTCAGCAGCAGGAAAAACAGGATTAAGCAAAGCAAAGGAAATTAAAGATACAGCGCGAATCGCATTAGATATCCAGGAACGCGAAGGTGCAATCCGTAAACTTTATCAGGATCTGGGTCAGGCATATTATCATGCACATAAGGATGATGAGAATTCCGAATATACACAGATTGACGAGATTAGAGCAGCGTTTGAAGAAATCGGTGAACTGAAAGCTACGAAAGATGGTATTCGCGGAATCAGAAGATGTCCGGAGTGTGGTGCAGCTGTTGCTGATGATGCGAATTTTTGTTCTTCCTGTGGTGCAAAATGTGAGAAACCGGAGCCGGAAGTATATGAAGGTGAAGTAGTAGATTCTGAGGAAGAAGCAGATGAGGGAACTGTGGAATCAGAGGAAGAGGATGCTTCGGTAGAAGAGGAAGCATTCGAAGACGAAGAAAAGACAGAAGAATAAAAAGTGATGCAAGAATTTGTTTGACTTTTAAAAAAATAGGAAATATAATAACTAGAAACGAGTGGCGAGTAAACGTAAATCCAGTTTACCAGCTACTCGTTTTTCTATTTGGTAGAAATCGCATCGAATTTCCTATCAAATAGAAAGCACTTCGTGCAGACGATGCGCATTCGCACGTAGTTAAAATGAATATTTGCAAGAAAAAGTGTGTAGCCTGTCAGCGTAAGTCCAGCTTATATGACAGCGTTACACTTTTTTTGTGCAGAAAAGGGAGGAATGAAAATAAAATGGCAGAAAGTAACAAGATGAGAGATATGCCGGTGAATAAGCTGATGATTCAGATGGGAATCCCAATGATTCTATCAATGGCATTACAGGCGGTTTACAACATTGTAGACAGTGCATTTGTAGGAAATATGAAAGTGGGCAGTGAAGCAGCATTAAATGCTCTGACTTTGGTATTTCCGGTTCAGATGCTTATGGTTGCAGTTGGAATTGGAACAGGTGTAGGAACCAATGCACTTCTGGCAAGGACACTGGGGCAGGGAAACAGTAAAAAAGCTGCGAAGGTAGCAGGAAATAGTCTGTTTCTGGGTGTAATCATTTACGTCGCATGTTTTCTTTTTGGCATCTTTGGAGTGAAAGCGTATATTTCATCTCAGACAGTAGATACTGAAGTGCTCGAAATGGGTGTCGGTTATCTGCGGATATGTTGTGTGATTTCTTTTGGAATTATCTTTTTTTCTTTATTTGAAAAATTACTTCAGGCAACGGGACGTTCTCTTTATTCTACAATCGGACAGGTGGTCGGAGCAGTTGTAAATATCATTCTGGATCCGATTATGATCTATGGCATCGGACCGGTTCCGGATATGGGCGTGAAAGGTGCGGCTTACGCAACCGTGATTGGCCAGGTGGCATCCGCAGTGTTACTGTTCATTTTTCATACGAAGCTGAATAAAGAATTTGAACACGGTACGAAATATATGAAGCCGGATACGGAGATTATAAAGGAAATCTATGCAATCGGACTTCCGGCGATTATTGCACAGGCATTAATGTCTATCATGGTTTATGTAATGAATCTGATTCTAAAGTTTAATCCGTCAGCACAGACAGCATATGGTCTGTTCTATAAAGTACAGCAGTTTGTTCTGTTTCTTGCATTTGGACTCAGAGATGCAATCACTCCGATCCTTGCATTTGCTTATGGAATGAGAAGCAGGAAGAGAATCCAGGATGGAATCAGATATGGTCTGATTTATACCACTGCATTAATGATTTTTGGCATTGTAATTACAGAGATTTTCCCCGGAGCATTTGCTACGCTGTTTAATGCGGGAGAGTCACGAGTATACTTTATCAGTGCAATGCGGGTGATTTCTGTCAGCTTTTTATTTGCAGGAATTAATGTTGCTTATCAGGGGATTTATCAGGCACTGGACGGTGGTGTGGAATCATTAATTATTTCGCTTTTGAGACAGCTTGTGATCATCTTACCGCTGGCAGGGATTTTTTCTCTGTTTGTCAGAAATGGTCAGATAGGGGTTTCACTGATCTGGTGGGCGTTTCCGATTACGGAAGTGATTGCATGTCTGGTGGGATATCTGTTTTTAAAGAGAATAAGAAAGAATGAAAGCAGTAAAATGTGAAAAAAGTGTGAAATTAGCACTCGACTCTTGACGTGGCTAATAATAGGTGATATAGTACGGATAGAACAAAGGAAGAGAGATAAAAGGAACAAAGAAAAGTTCCGAAGATCTTAAAATCCAATACTCAATGAGAACAACACTTCGGCTACTCCGAATGTGCAGACAATAAAGACAATTACTGAAAGGAGTAATGACTTATGATGATGCCTAGAATTTTTGGAGAAAACTTATTTGATGATTTTATGAACGACTTTGTATTCCCGGATTTTACAGACAGTGCAAATATTGAGAAAGCTTTGTATGGTAAACATGCTAAAAACATAATGAAGACAGATGTCAAAGATACCGAAAACGGATATGAAGTAGATATCGATCTTCCGGGCTTCAAGAAAGATGAGATCACAATGAAACTGGAAAACGGTACATTAACCGTCAGCGCAGCAAAAGGTCTTGACAAAGATGAAGAGCAGAAGGATAAGAAATATGTAAGACGTGAACGTTACGCAGGTGCTATGAGCAGAAGCTTCTATGTGGGCGAGCATGTAGCAGTAGAAGATATCCATCCGAAATATGAGAATGGTATCTTAAGCTTTACCGTTCCGAAAAAAGAGCAGAAAGCAGTAGAAGAGAAAAACAAATTTATTGCCATTGAAGGTTAATCTGAACGCTTTATCTCTCCCTAAATAAAAATCCCTGGCAGGAAATAGATCCTGCCGGGGATTTTTTGTCAAAGAATTACAAAGAGATATTTTGCGTTGATGCTTGTTTCGGAAACGCTGTTTTGGTATAAACAACCATTAATATTGCACCGATTAACCAGGAAATCGGATATACCATGTACACACCATCAATGGTTGGAATATGTGGTACTGCCAGCCGGATCCAGATCACGCGGTAAACACAGAGTGAGAACAGGATAATGACCATTGGCGGAACAGATTTTCCGATTCCGCGGATGGCGCCTGCCAGTCCATGCATAATGGCCAGCAGGAAATAAAATGGGCAGAAATACAGCATGGCTCTTACACCAAATTCGATAACCGTCGGATCTTTGGAAAAGATACCGATCAGCGGATGTGCAAACAATAGCAGGATACTGCCGACGCAGATACAGTAAATAACACCCATGGCAACAGTGACCCGCATGCCTTTCCGCACACGCTCCATATTGCCGGCTCCGTAATTCTGTCCGGAAAAAGTAGTAGCTGCCATACTGAAACTCATGACGGGCAGAATGTTAAATCCGTCGATCTTGATATATGCCGCAAATCCCGCCATGGCGAGCGCACCATAGCTGTTGACACTGGCCTGAACCAGAACATTTGCAAAAGAAATTACGGTATTCTGGATGGCGGTCGGTACACCAACCTGGATAATACGGATAGCAACCGTTTTATGAATCCGGATTTTTCTCAAGACTACTTTGTAGCTTTCATTTACACGCATCAGATAAAGCATACAGAGTACGGCAGAGAGCAGCTGACTGATATCTGTCGCAATCGCAGCGCCGGCAATGCCCATCTTTAAGACGGGGATAAATAACAGATCCAGTATAATATTGGTAAAAGAAGCAATTGCCAGATATAATAATGCACGCTTGGAATTGCCGACAGCGTTCAAAATGCCACTTGCCATATTATAAAGAATACTGAAGATCACGCCTGCGAAATAAAGCCGCAGATAAGTGATGGATTGAGGCATAACTTCTTCTGGTGTGCCCATCCAGCGAAGAATCTGCGGAGACAGAATAAGACCGGCAGCGGTCAGGACAACGCCGAGGATCAATGCAATTGCCAGTGCAGTATGTACGGACTCATGGATTCCTTTTTTGTTCTGTGCACCGATAAACTGGGAGACAATGACACCGGCACCGGCAGCGGCTCCCATACTGAAAGAAATCAGCAGCATGATCAGGGAAGAACTGGAACCGACGGCAGCCAGAGCTTCACTTCCAAGGAAATTTCCGACCACGATCGAGTCGACCGTATTATATAACTGCTGAAGCATATTTCCCAGAATTAGCGGAATAGAAAAAAATAAAATATGTTTCCAGATACTTCCTTCTGTCATCAGGGTAGAATGTGATGTCTTTTTCTTGTGTAATGCAATCCCCATATTTGATAGACTCCCTTCTGTTGTAACTTGTATAAAAGAATGTTTCACGCAAAATAAAGTTCCAGAAAAAATACTCATGTGTTATGTATGTAAGTATGTATTGCATTTTCCCTGAAACTTTATAGAATTTTTTCATTGAATCTATTATAACGCTTCTTATTTGTAAGAATCAATATAGAAATATGCAAAGATATAGCCTCCGGCAGAATTGCAGAGTAAATGAGCATTGCTTTGTAAAAATCTTTGCTGAAAACCAGCTTTATGCCTGTCTGCTTCATTGACTTTTCAGGGTGCCTGTGATACGCTTAACTACTAGGAAAAAAAGAAAAATTCGTCCGTATAAAACCCAAAAGGAGTGATTTGATTATGTGTAAAACCTGCAAAGGAAAATATTATATGACAACAGCGATTGCCTACACATCAGGCAAACCGCACATTGGAAATACTTATGAGATCGTACTGGCAGACAGTATTGCCCGTTACAAACGACAGGAAGGTTATGACGTATACTTCCAGACCGGAACAGACGAGCATGGTCAGAAGATCGAGTTAAAGGCAGAAGCAGCCGGTGTGACACCGAAGGAGTATGTCGACAAGACTGCCGGAGAAGTAAAACGCATCTGGGATTTGATGAATGCTTCTTATGACAACTTCATCCGTACAACGGATGAAGATCATGAGAAACAGGTGCAGAAAATCTTCAAAAGACTGTACGATCAGGGAGATATTTACAAAGGATATTATGAAGGAATGTACTGCACACCGTGTGAGTCTTTCTTCACAGAGTCTCAGCTGGTAGACGGCAAATGCCCGGACTGTGGTCGTGAGGTTCAGCCGGCTCAGGAGGAAGCATATTTCTTCAAAATGAGCAAATATGCGGATCGTTTGATTGACTATATCAATACACATCCGGAATTTATCCAGCCGGTTTCCAGAAAAAATGAGATGATGAACAACTTCCTGCTGCCGGGATTACAGGATCTGTGTGTATCCAGAACTTCTTTCAGCTGGGGTATTCCGGTAGATTTTGATCCGAAGCATGTCGTATATGTATGGCTGGATGCGCTGACAAACTATATTACAAAGATCGGTTACGATGCAGATGGAAATTCTTCAGATCTGTTCAAGAAAAACTGGCCGGCAGATCTTCATCTGATCGGTAAAGATATCATTCGTTTCCATACGATTTACTGGCCGATCTTCCTGATGGCTTTGGATCTTCCGTTACCGAAACAGGTATTTGGTCATCCGTGGCTGCTTCAGGGCGATGGAAAAATGAGTAAATCCAAGGGCAACGTACTGTATGCAGACGAGCTGGTAGATTTCTTCGGCGTAGATGCAGTCCGTTACTTCGTGCTTCATGAGATGCCGTTTGAAAATGACGGCACGATTTCCTGGGAACTGATGGTAGAGCGTGTAAACTCGGATCTTGCAAATACGCTTGGAAATCTTGTAAACCGTACGATCTCCATGAGCAACAAATATTTTGGCGGCGTGGTAAACAAAACAGGCGTTGAGGAAGACGTAGATGCTGACCTGAAAGCAGTTGTAACAGGAACCCGCGACAAGGTAGCTGCAAAAATGGATCAGCTGCGTGTGGCAGATGCAATTTCAGAAGTATTTACCTTATTCAAGAGATGCAATAAATATATTGACGAGACGATGCCTTGGGCACTTGCAAAAGATGAGGCAAAACAGGATCGTCTGGCAGAGGTTCTCTACAATCTGGTAGAGAGTATCAATATCGGTGCAGAGCTGTTAAAGAGCTACCTGCCTGAGACATCTGCAAAAATCCTTGCTCAGATCAACGGCGCAGAGCGTGATTTTGATGATCTGGCAACCTTTGGTCTGCGTGAGAATGGTCTGAAAGTAACAGATACACCGGAAATCCTGTTTGCACGTCTGGATCTTGCAGAAGTTATGAAAAAAGTAGAAGAACTTCATCCGCAGGTTACAGAAGAAGCACCGGCCAGAGAAGCAGAAGCTGATGAGGAAGTGATCGACATCGAACCAAAGGAAGAGATTTCTTTTGAGGATTTTGGAAAAATGCAGTTCCAGGTTGGTGAGATCATTGCCTGTGAAAAAGTGAAAAAATCCAAAAAACTGCTTTGCTCCCAGGTGAAAATCGGAAGCCAGGTAAAACAGATCGTTTCCGGAATCCAGAAACATTATACACCGGAAGAGATGGTTGGCAAGAAAGTGATGGTACTTGTAAACCTGAAACCGGCAAAACTGGCAGGTGTGCTTTCCGAAGGTATGCTGTTATGTGCAGAGGATGCAGAGGGTAATCTGTCCCTGATGACACCGGAGAAAGCAATGCCATCCGGAGCGGAGATCTGCTAATGATTTTTGATACACATGCACATTATGATGATGAACAGTTTGATACAGACAGAGATGCTCTGCTGTGCGGAATGGCAGAGCAGAATGTCGGCACGATCATAAATGTCGGTGCGTCTTTGGAAGGCTGTTGGCGCAGTGTGGAGCTGGCGCATCAATATCCTTTTGTCTATGCGGCCGTTGGCATTCATCCGGATGAGGTGGGAGATTTAAATGAGGAGTCTTTTGCCCGTCTGCGGGAAACCGCCCGCACGGAAGAAAAAGTGGTCGCTATCGGTGAAATTGGTCTTGATTATCATTGGGATGTTCAGCCGCACGAAGTGCAGAAGTACTGGTTTGTAAAGCAGATGGAACTGGCGAAAGAACTGGATCTGCCGATTGCGGTGCACAGCAGAGATGCGGCAAAAGATACCTTTGATCTGATCGCAGCCAGAGGAAAAGGTCAGCGTGGCGTGATCCATTGTTATTCCTATTCTCCGGAGATGGCACAGGAATATGTAAAGCTCGGATATCATATCGGACTCGGCGGTGTGGTTACATTTAAAAATGCAAAAAAGGCAAAAGAAACTGCCAGACAGATTCCACTGGAGCGCATTTTACTGGAAACGGACTGCCCGTATATGGCACCGACACCATTTCGTGGAAAACGTAACCATTCCGCATACATTGATTATGTGGCGCAGGAAATCGCAGATCTGAAAGGAATTTCCAAAGAAGAAGTGATTGCTGTTACCGAAGAAAATGCAAAGAAGTTATTTGCAATTATTTGATAAGATGGCTCTGAATCGTTGAAATATAGGAGAATCATATGAGTGAAAACAGACCAAAACCGTATCTTGGAAATCCGCAGGAGACCATTGCGGTATTAAACCGTTATAAATTTGCATTTCAGAAAAAGTTCGGTCAGAATTTCCTGATCGATACCCATGTGCTGGAGCGCATCATCGATGAGGCTGGTATTACACCGGATGATTTTGTGCTTGAAATCGGACCGGGTATCGGTACCATGACCCAGTATCTTGCCTGCGCAGCCCGTGAGGTTGTGGCAGTGGAGATTGACAAAGTGCTGATCCCGATTCTGGAAGGTGATACGCTGAAAGCATTTGACAATGTAACTGTCATCAATGAAGATATTTTAAAAGTGGATATCAACAAACTGGTGGAAGAGAAAAACGGTGGCCGTCCGATCAAGGTGGTGGCAAATCTGCCATATTACATTACGACACCGATCATCATGGGACTTTTCGAGAGTCATGTACCTATCGAGAGCATCACGATCATGGTGCAGAAGGAAGTTGCAGACCGTATGAAAACCGGGCCCGGTTCCAAAGAATATGGTGCCCTGTCTCTGGCGGTACAGTATTATGCAAATCCGGAGATTGTAGCAAATGTTCCTCCGAACTGCTTTATGCCTCGGCCAAATGTCGGTTCCGCAGTGATCCGTCTGACAAGACATGAGACAGCTGTGGTTAATGTCAAAGATGAGAAGCTGATGTTTCGTATTATCCGTGCATCCTTCAATCAGCGTAGAAAGACACTGGTCAATGGACTGAAAAATTCCGGTGAGATTAATTTTAGCAAAGAACAGATCGAGGCGGCGATCACAACCATCGGCAAACCGCTGACAATCCGTGGAGAGGCTCTGACGCTGGCTGAATTTGCAGCGTTATCCAATGCTTTTTCTGATATGTAATGATCAGATAAGAATATCTCATGCGTTTGGCTTGAAGGAATCAAAGGATTTTGTATAAGAATAAAGTATCTGTGGAATAAATAATAATCTGAGTCATAAAGTTTAGAATGAAAGAAAAATTCAAACTTTATGGCTCAATTTTTATATTGATTATTTTTGTTCCCTTCCTGTTAATGCTTTGGATAGAGGGAGGCTTCGGAGGGAGACAGGCGGATCCTGTGCAGCAACAGATCGAAGAGGCACTGCCTTTTGTGGTCGCAAAGGAGGTTTCTGTGGGAAGCAGAACAGAAACACTGAAAGCGCAGTCAGTCATTGCCAGAACGAACCTCTGGGGAATGTATCTGAAAAATCAGAGTGATGATGCGCAGGGGAAAAGAGATTGGCTGGAGCCGGGTGGAACAGAAGACTTAATGACATTGTGGGGAGCATCTGCCTATGAGAAAAATATGGAGAAATTCAGACAGGCTGTGAAGGAGACGCGTGGTGAGATCCTGACCGTTGAACATCAGCCGATCCAGGCGGCATACCACTATGCGGCAAATTGCAAAACCCGAAATGCATCGGAAGTTCCGGGGCAGGAAGCTGCAGTGTATCTGCAGAGCGTGGATAGCCCGGATGATATGCTGGCGGATGGATTCTTAAGCATCAGCTATATGGAAAAACAGCAGATGGCAGATGCATTGGCATCGTTGTTTCAGGAGGATGCTCCACAGGCGGAAAATTTGCCGGGAGCACTGGAACTGACCGTCAGAGACAGCGCCGGTTATGTGACGGAGGTCACCTGTGGAAGGACGGTGGCAAACGGCGAGGCAGTACGTCAGGCACTGCATTTGAATTCAGCCTGTTTCTATTTTTCAGAGCTGGATGGAAAGATACGGATTTTGACAAAAGGCATTGGACATGGGCTCGGTCTGAGCCAATACGGTGCCAACGAACTGGCAAAACAGGGAAAGAATTACCAGGACATTCTGAAATATTATTATCAGGATGTTACGTTAGAACACTGGTAATGATTATATGATTTTACATAATTTATGATGCCAGGGTCAAAAACCTGAAATAATTAATTTCTGTATTGAATAGTTTTTCATTTTTCCGGAAAGAATAAAAGTAAAACAGCAGCCGATGGCGGAATCTGGAGGAGAAAAATGGAAAAAAAAGAAAGACGACGGGTACTTATTCATAGACAGAAATCATATTTGACAGCAGGCGTGGTCACATTGGTGGCAGTAGTGGCCATGATGGGCGCATATCAATACGAAAAGCGTGCAGAAAAACAGGAAGAGCAGGAGCAGGTGACTCTGGCGGAGCAGACGGATACCGCTGAAACACAGAATACCACAAATGCGGATGATACGCAGGAGACCATGGTGACACAGAAGCCGGATCAGCAAACTGAAAATACGGTCAGCAATCAGGCAGATAATTCTGCCATGGCGCAGACGGATACCGTGCAGGGAAGCACAGACACGACGGCAGTATATCAGCAGGTACAGACCAATGAAGAACCGGTGCTGCACTTTGCGGCGACAGATACCATTGGCTGGCCGTTGGAGGGCGATGTAATCCTGAATTATAGCATGGATCGTTCTGTATATTTTGCCACATTGGATCAGTATAAATATAATCCGGCACTGATCATTGCCGGGGCAGTAAATGACCGTGTAGTGGCTGCTTCCGATGGACAGGTTATCGGTGTGGATACCACCGCAGAAACCGGACAGACGGTGACCATTGGGCTGGGAGACAGCTATCAGGCCATCTACGGACAGCTCAAGGAACTGGAAGTGTCAGCCGGTGATTATGTCAGCCAGGGAGACACCATTGGATATCTGGCAGAACCGACAAAATACTATTCCGTGGAGGGAGCCAACCTGTATTTTGCCATGACAAAAGAAGGAAAACCGGTGAATCCAATGGATTATATAAGATAAGTAATGATTTGATCTCAGAATGTTTTGCGGATCGTATTTGCAGCACACATTTTATTCGGAATTGTGTATAATAACAATATAGAGATCAAAATTCGCAATCGATATAAAAATGATACAGTTTTACTTCAGAAAAAGACGGTTATCTCAATCTGAATTGAGATTCCGCTTCTGCAAGTGACGAGTAATAACAAATCTTTTTCAGTCGGAGAACCGATTTTTGACCTAAATAAAATACAGTACGTCGATTGCTTTTTATAAGAGTGCCTGAGATGCCATGAATGATGGAAAACCAGAGGTTTTGATGTGGCATCTCGGGATACAAAAATAAAAAAAGCAATAGTATAAATACCTGATCGTACAGATGCAAAAGCATACTACAAAGTGAGATGATCAGAATAAAAAATGGGAATAAAATGAGAGTGACAACAGAGAACACAAAAAAAACGGCAGAGACAGAAACAAAAAATGCCTCCGTAAAAAAAGCAGATGAACAATCAACAGAATCTGCAAGAAAAAAAGCGGAAAAACCGAGCGGGAATGCAGCTGCAAGAAACTATACATATATTTTGAAATGCGGGGACGGAAGTCTCTATACCGGATGGACAAATGATATTGCAGCACGTCTGGAACAGCATCGCAGTGGAAAAGGAGCGAAATATACCCGGGGACGGGGACCGCTGGAACTTGTGTATCTGGAAGTGCATGATACAAAGTCAGAGGCAATGAGTCGGGAAGCGCGGATCAAACGATTTACAAAAAGAGAAAAACTGAATCTTCTTGGAACAGAAGAATGGCGCTTGGAACTGACAGGAACAGAACTGGAGTTGCTGGGATAAAGTTTTGCGAGAAAGAGGAAACAGATAAAAAACTGCCTTTGGGGGCAGTTTTTTATCTGTTGCGGTCTGGTTATCGGGAAACAATAAGTTTGCAGATCGGATTTCCCATAGAGGAAAACTTCTGCTCATATTCAGTCATGACATTTCCCTGATTCAATGTTTCATCATGGTGCAGATCCCAGGTGAAGGCATCCAGATGCCAGCCTGCCGGTTCCACCTGCTCCAGAGAAAACTGAAACAGATCTTTGTTATCGGTCTTAAATTCTACATGACCTTCCGGTTTCAGGATCTTATCATATCTGCCGAGGTAAGTCGTGGAAGTCAGACGTCGTTTCGCATGTCTGTCTTTGGGCCACGGATCGGAAAAGTTCAGATAAATGCGGTCTACTTCATGTTCAGCGAACATATTGCAGATATTTTCAGCATCCATACGGACAAAACGCAGGTTTTCCGGCAGTGTCTCCAGTGCATCTGTTTTTTCCAGAGCACGGATAAGCACGCTGGAATATTTTTCAATACCGATATAGTTGATTTCCGGATTCTGCTGTGCCAGTGTTGTGATAAACTGGCCTTTTCCCATACCTACTTCAATGTGGATCGGATGATTATTTCCAAAAACTGTATGCCAGTTTCCGGCCTGAGGATTTTCCTCGAGAATACACAATGGATGCTCGGCGATAGCCTCCCGGGAACCGGGTACATTTCTTAATCTCATATAAAATTAGTCCTTTCTTTTGTAAAGTTTCAACATATCATTGTAAAAACAAAGGAATCGCAATCGTTCTGATTCCCATGATTGAAATGTCAGATGTAAAACAGTTTTATGTCTGTCTGGTATTTTACTATAAGATGCGAATTGCGACAAGTAAATTACAGCTGTTTAGAGAATAAATGCAGTGCATTTTATTAAGATATCATGAATTTTGCATGATATGTCCTGCTTCCTGGTGCGGAAGCGGTGTTTTTACTGGACGGAATATCGAAATTTTGCTATGATAGTAGTTGTGTGAATTCCAAATTTATACAGATTTTTCTGCATGTATCTGAGAAAAAAGATGATAATCAGCAGATTTGTGGGAAAAATAGAGTGAAAGATACAAAGTATGCAAACGCGATGGATAATGGTGCTGTTTGCCATATTTGGAGGAAAAAATGAGAAAATTTTTAAAGAGAATGACAGGCATTTTTCTGTGTGTGGCGATGGCAGCAGGTATTTATGGTGCAATTCCGGCATATGCAGAAGGCACGGATACAGGTACTGATATCCAGGCACAGGCTGCACAGTGGCCAACGGGACCGGCGGTTCAGGCAGCCAGTGCAATCATCATGGATGCGTCCACCGGAACGGTTTTATATGAAAAGGATGCAGACACGCCGCGTTATCCGGCAAGTATTACCAAGATCATGACGACACTGCTGGCATTGGAAAATTGCAATCTCGACGAAATGGTGCATTTTTCTGCGACAGCTGTATATGAAAATGAGGGTGGTACGTCCCATATTGCCAGAGATCTGGATGAAGAAATGACACTGGAGCAGTGTCTGTATGGTATCATGCTGGAATCTGCCAATGAGTGTTCCTATGCAGTGGCAGAACATGTAGGCGGCGGTGATTATCAGAAATTTATCGATATGATGAATGCCAAGGCAGCAGAACTTGGCTGCACCAATACACATTTTAATAACTGTAACGGTCTGCCGGATCCGGCGCATGTGGTTAGTGCCCGTGATATGGCGCTGATTTCCAGAGAGGCTATTAAGAACAGTATGTTCCGCAAAATCGTAGGCACAGTGCGCTATGAGATTCCACCAACAAATAAACATGCGGATCCGACGCCGTTGAACAACCACCACCAGATGATCAGCGCATACAAAGGCCGTCAGAATCTGTATGAATACTGTATCGGCGGCAAGACCGGATGGACATCCGATGCCGGAAATACACTGGTTACGTTTGCTGAAAAAGATGGTATGACACTGATCTGTGTAGTCATGAATTGCACGGCAGGCGGTCAGTATGCTGATACGAGAACATTGTTTGACTATTGTTTTGAAAACTTCAAACTTTATAATGTGGCACAGAACGAGACACGCTATGAGAATACAAATAAACAGGAAAACACGTTGTTCACGGAATGGAATGCCTTTGCAAAAGTGGAAGATGACGCACAGATCATCCTTCCGGCAGCTGCTAATTTTCTGGATACCCAGACAGATGTGAATTACGATCAGGCCGGGGGAAGTATCCTCGGAACGCTGGTGTATTCTTATGGTGGCCGCCAGGTGGGAACTGCGAATGTAGTGACGACCGGAGCAAAAGTGGCGGAGTACCCGTTTGGAGAAAAATCCGGAACCATTCAGAAATCAGAGAGTGCGAAGGAAAATGATACTTCTGTGGCAGCAGATTCTTCAGATAAGACAAAGTCAGATGCAGCAAAGAATGACACCGGAAAGAAAAAAAGCCTTTCTATCAGCAGAAATAAATTGTTGCTGGCAGGCGGCAGTGTGGCTGTTGCCATCGTGATCGTACTTGTCATCTGGTTCCTGATAAATAACCACAGACGGATCTGGCGCAGGAAAAATACGCGGGATCGCCGTTATAAAACTATCCGGAACAACCGGAAGTGGAACCGCCGGGGTGGCCGGAAATAAGACATAAAATTAAATATAATATAAATCATATAAGACAAAATCGGAGAAATTTTTCTCACTCGCTAGATGCTCGCTGAGGAAAATTTCTCCGATTTTGCTATTTACGTTAGTATATTAGTATGAGTTGCTTTAGATTGCCGGGAATTTCAGCTCTTTGTATTTGCCATATTTCTGCTGTACCACGTCCATATGTTCAAAGAAATCAATTCTTGTCTTGATGATCTCGTTTAAGTGCTCAGCACGGGCAGCATTTACATTTCGGTCACGGATCAGTCCGTTCTCAGCCAGAACAAATTTATACTCACCGTTCTCATCTTTTACAAGGTCTCCGCCTGCACCACAAACTGCGCACTCAAACGGGAATTCGATTCCATCCCAGTGCTTGTCGCCTTTGTAGATCAGTGCGGAATGACATCTCGGGCACATTCCCTGATCTGCATCACCGAGCCATCCACGCTCTTCTACCGGAGTGTTAATTGCTTTGATGATATTTTCCCCCATCTTGTGGGCACGTTCAATCTGCTCGTCACGGAGTAATACATTACCCGGACGTCCGTTTCTGGTAGAAAGCATCTGGTCAACAACCTGTACAGACTGAGTGAACATGGTAGCACTCATGCCTTCGAGAGCCAGTGTCTGCCAGTCGTGACAGGAACCGCCCACTGCGATGAGTCCGCCGACCATATGCGGATCTTCTTTGACTGCGCCGATCTCAAGCAGGAAAGAAAGCTCGTAAGCCAGAAATCTCTGCGCGAATTTCAGATACAGGGAGCTTGGAGTCAGATCGTATGTAGGAACACCAACGATGATAGCATTGCAGGTGTACATTTCCTGAACAATCTTGTCCATGTCATCTTTGTCTTTCAGGATACAGCCGTTGTATTTGTCTGCTTTTCCCATTGCTACGTTACCCATCTGCATGGTACATCCCTCGCATCCGGTACAGTGCTCGATGTTGTAATCAAATAAGTTGATGAGTTTACACTCAGCACCGGCCTCCTGACAGGCAAGCAGAGCTTCTTTCACTAAAATTTCGCTGTTTCCGTTGTGGCGTCCTGCCACGATACCTAAAACCTTCATTGTAAAACCTCCTGTTTTTATATCGTTTACTGGTTTGAACGCACAGGTCGCAAAGCGACTGCGCTCATGAGCAAGTAGCGAAAGCGGATTGCGAATGTCCGCTTTACAATTGAATATAGAATCATGTAAGGCGATCTGGCTGTTACTGTCGATTGACTGATAAATCCAGTGTAACATGAAGGAAATTGTGTGCCTAGTGATGTATTCTTATCAATACATGCAAAAGATTTATATAAATATGCCTTTTGGTAATGGAAAAGTTGCATTTGAGTTATAAATAAAGATATAATAGGAATCAAGACATGATAAGTGCAGAAAACATGAACGTGATGGAGTGTAGAGTGCAGTGATTCTGAGAAGAATATGACAGCTTTCGCTGAGCAGAATCACACACCAAGTCTCACGTGCGTTCGACTTGAAAGAATAGATACAGGGATAAAATCGGACATAGGAATGAATGAAGACTGAAATAGAAAGAATCGGACATAGAAACGGAGCATATAGATATAGGGAGGAACAGGGGAGATGACTTTTAATCAGATCAAATATTTTGTAACCGTGGCGGAGTGTCTGAGTTTTACAGAAGCAGCGAAGTGCTTGTTTATTACGCAGCCGGCGCTGAGCCGTCAGATCAATGCTATGGAGGAGGAACTGGGAACCAGACTTTTTATCCGGGAGAAAAAACGACTGAAGCTGACACCGGGAGGCAGTGTGCTGTACAACCGGCTGCCGAAGGTGCTGTCAGATTATGCAGAGGCTGTAGAAGATGCAAAGCATGCAAATTCCGGTTATGAGGGAGAACTACGTATTGGTTTTCTGGATATTTATGATATTTCGGAACTGTTCGATGATGTGATCCGGGAGTTCCGGGAAGCATATGAGCAGATCGCAATGAGTCTGGAGCGGTTTGCCCTGGGAGAACTTCCGGCCCGTCTGGCTGCCGGAGATCTGGATCTGATCCTGACTTACGGTTTTTCGCTGTATGACAAACCGGATCTGGTGACGGTGAATGTGCAGAAATTTGACTCGTGCATTATGCTGAATCAAAACCATCCGTTGGCGCTGCAGGAGACGGTGGCGTTGGCAGATCTGAAAGATGAGCGGTTTATCCAGCTTGGACCGAAGGCCAGTGAAGAGGGATTTCGCTATATCACAAACCTCTGTGCCCGCTGCGGGATCCACCCGGATTTTCTGTTGGTGGAAAAGATGGAGGATGTCATGCTCTGGGTGCAGACCGGGAACGGCGTGGCGATTACGTCAGACCGGACGATCGAGGGTCAGAATCCACATGTAGTGCTGCGTAATATTGATATGCCGGAGGCGAAAAATCACAATATTACTATGGCCTGGAGAAAGAATAATTATAATCCGGCCATTGCCATTTTTATGGAAATGCTCGAGAAAAAATTAACAAAAATTTAATACAAATCGTGCATGATATATGAAAAAGCGGAGAAAAGTTTGAAAAAAGTACAGGAATAAAAACAATCTTGGGGGAAAATAACAGATTTTGTCATAACAAAAATGGATTAAAAAAACAGGATCCTCTAAAGAAAATGGTAAAAAAGCTTTAAAAATGGTAAAAAGCAAGGAGTTACATCCAAAAAAAAGATCATAGTAATGCAGAAAATGCATTATAATACACAGCATTTGTGCAATATGCATATAAAAACAGCGGACATACCAATGCGGTTTAGTGAAATATGTTGACTTTGAGAATTTTTTAAGATAAAATAGCGGTGTTTTCAGGGCAGATAATGATGTATTTATCTGTTCCGGTGAAGTTGTTTTTGAAACAAATAAAAAATGGTTTTATGGTGTTTAGGAGGAAAGTTGAAATGAACAACAAAAAGACAAGCAGCTGGAACCTTGGTGTAAAAGGTTACATCATCGTAATTCTGGCATTTTTCTCATGTTATGTGTATTCAGCACTGACATCCGATTCTCTGAACGTAACTCGTGACGTATTTATCGGTCTTGGTATCAACCAGGCAGCGGTTTACGCAATGTCAACGATCGCAGTACCGTTCGGTATCATCGGTAGTATTATTCTCGGTCGTCTGATCAACAAACATTCAATTCGTCTTTACTGGGGACTGAGCATGATCATCACAGCTGTATTTACAGTTCTGATCGGTCAGGTACACAATACCGTTGGTGTTGTGGTATGCTATGTAGTAATCTACACATTCTCTCTTGCATCCGCTATGTTGCTTGCAGGTGAGATCATCGGACACTGGTTTCCGACAAAACGTGGTGTAGCTATGGGTCTTTGTACCGCAGGTTATCCGTTGTCTGCAGCTACAACATCTGCAGTAGCAGGTATGTTCGTCGGAACAGTTGGATATTCCGCATATTATATAGCAATCGCAGTTATCGCAGTTATCGTTGGTATTGTCGTTATCGTATTTGTTCGCGATTTCCCGGAAGAAAAAGGTGGTTACCCGGATAACAATCCTGCATTTGATGGTGAAAAAGCAAAAGCTGAGCATCAGGCAGCGCTTGAGTACTTAAAAACATCCAAATGGACTGCTTTAAAATGTCTGAAAACAGGACGTATGTGGGTGCTCTGGATCGCAGTTGGTATCACAGGCTTCATGTCCATGGGTATCATGTCCAACTTCGTAACAAAATTCATGGTTATGGGTTATGAACTTCCGACCGTACTTCAGATGCTTGGTATCGCAGGTGTGCTTGCTATCCCGGGATCTATCGTAGTAGGTTGGTTAGACGTTAAGATCGGTACAAAGAAAACAGGTATCCTGATCAATGTTCTGGCATTTGTAGCAGTTCTTTGCTGTTTAACACATGTAACTGTATTACATTACATCTCCCTTCCGATCCTTGCTGTAATGTTAGGTGGATCTTCCAATTTAATGGTATCCTGTACAGCAGCTATCTGGGGACGTTATGATTTCAAAAATGCATTCTCTGTTATTCAGCCTCTGAACTCTGTAATGACAGGTGTTGGTATCACAGTAGTATCTGCTTGTAACTCAATCGATCCTACTTGCCAGCTCGCTTACATTATCATGGCTGTTATGGCTGTTATCGGACTTATCGCTATGTGTGTATTAAAAGTAGAGCCGATCGACAGTGAGGTACGTTAATCGAATCTCGTCTGAGACATTAGAAAAGTAAATACATCGTCTTTATAAAAACATATTTATAAGATGTTCGGACAAAAAGAAACCTGTCGGCATGTGGAATTACCATGTACCGGCAGGTTTTTTCGCAAAAATAAGTATATCGACAGGTAAAAATATGGTATGATAACAGGTATGTTATGGCTTTCGATAGTGTCAAATGGCCTATGAAAAAACAGAGACAAAGAAAAAGGCTCAATGAACCTTGAGAATGGTACCTTATTTTTAAGGGGGAAAATGCATGTATAACGAACAGCAGATACAGGCGTATCTGAACCGGCTTCACTATAATAAGGAGATCACGCTGACACGGGAGGTGCTGGATGAACTGATCTATGCACATCAGTGTTCCATTCCTTTTGAAAATCTCGATGTCTATGATTTCCAGAAGGAGATCTCGCTGACGGAGGAAGCGTTATATGACAAATTTATCGTACAGCGGAGGGGCGGTTACTGCTTTGAGACGAACGGATTTTTCTGTGTGATTCTTCGCTCTATGGGATTTGACGCACGCCCCTGCCTGTGCAGAGTTATGTTTGGTCTGACGGAGCCGTCGCAGAATCTGTTTGATCATCGGGCAACCATTGTCACGCTGGATGGAAAAGACTATTTCTGTGAGGTCGGTCTGGGCGGAGCCATGCCGCCGGCATCTATGAAAATTCCGGATCAGGGACTGTGGACAGCGGATACCGAAGATGTATGGCTTGAAATGAAAGGAGAAGAATTTTCTATCCGTGCCATCGAACCGGGTTGGTATGGAACGATGCGCCGGGTACGGTTGAATCGGGATATTTATGATGATCCGATGGACCGAAAGGAACGTCTGGAGGTTATGTTTACCACGATTGCAGTACATGAGATGGATTTTACATCTTTGAATTATTATCTGTCTCATGCAGAAAAATCGCTGTTTCGCTGCCAGCGGATTGCCAATCTGCGCACAGAGCGTGGATATCGTGCACTGACGGGGCTTGTTTATCGGGAAGTGACAGACGGAATACGCAGAGAGCAGACACTGATGCCGGAGGAACTTCCGGTGATCCTGAAGGAAAACTTCGGAATAGAACTGACAACAGAGCAGATTCGGTATTTTGCGGGATAAGTAGAAAATAATCAGAAAGAGCGGTGATACAATCAGATGGAACCTAAGCAGAAGACAGAACAGGATACGACAGTTGGAAAGGAACATTTTGTCCAAAAAACAGAATATCTGGATGAAAAACTGCTGGCATACAGCCAGACAGATGCCTATCCATTTCACATGCCGGGACATAAGCGCCAGTCTATGGGAAACTGGACCGGAGAAGCAATTGACATTACGGAGATTACCGGTTTTGATAACCTGCATCATGCGGAAGGGATTCTGCAGGAGGCGCAGTGCCGGGCTGCGGAAACGTTTGGCGCGGATGAGACCTTTTTCCTGATAAACGGAAGTACGGCGGGGCTGCTATCTGCTATCTGTGGAACCGTCAGGAGAGGAGGGCGGCTGCTGATGGCACGCAACTGTCACAAAGCCGTCTATCATGCGGTCTATCTGATGGAACTGAAGACTGCATATCTATATCCGGAGCAGACAGACTTTGGCATTCAGGGAAGCATCTCACCGGAACAGGTGCGTGACATGCTGGAGCAGTATCCGGACACGGAAGCTGTTTTGCTGACTTCCCCGACCTATGATGGTGTCGTTTCCGATATTGCAGCGATTGCAGCTCTGGCGCATGAAAAAGGTGTACCACTGATCGTGGATGAGGCCCACGGTGCGCATTTCGGTTTCTCACAGGGATTTCCGCAGAAGGCGCTTGCCTTTGGCGCGGATCTGTGTATCGAGAGTGTGCACAAAACGCTGCCTGCCTACACCCAGAGCGCACTGCTTCATTATCGGAAAAATCCGTGGATCGATCTGGAGCGGGTAAAACAGTATCTGGGAATTTATCAGACCAGTTCTCCATCCTATATTCTGATGGCTGGGATTGACCGCTGCACCCGGATCCTGCGGGAGCAGGGAACGGAACTTTTTGCGGCATACGAACAGCGGCTGCATGATTTTTATGAAAAATGCAGAACATTACAACGGATCACTGTGCTTTCACCTGATGGGAAAATCGGAGAAAACGGGGAAAATGATCCGGGCATCTGGGCACGGGATCCGTCCAAAATCCTGATCTGTGCCGAGGGCGCGGGACTGCACGGGCAGGAACTGGCGGAACTTTTGACGGAGCATTATCATCTGGAACTGGAGATGGCCTCCGGTCACTATGCGACGGCCTTGACAACGCTTATGGATACACAGGAAGGGTTTGACCGGCTGTTCGCTGCACTGCAGGCGATTGATAGAAAGAATCGTAAAAGCGGGAGGTTGCATCAGGGGCAGGAATTGGAGACAGCAGATTTATTTACCACAGATAACATATACTGTGAGGCAGAAAAAGTGCTGGAGATTGCAGAGGCAATGGATGCACCGAAGACGACAATCCCTCTGATGAGTGCGGCAGGCTGTGTATCCGGGGAGTTTGTCTATCTGTATCCGCCGGGCATCCCGATCCTGGCGCCGGGTGAGCGTGTGACGGAGGAGATTCTGGAAACGCTGCGCATCTGTCAGGCACGGAACATGCAGATAGAGGGAATGAAAGATTACAGTGGACAAAGCTTGGAAATCTGTAATATACTGTAATCATAATGAGATTTTAGAATGAAAGAGAGACATGATCATGGGAAACATCTATTGTCTGATGGGCAAAAGTGCATCGGGAAAAGACACGATCTATAACCGCCTTCTGGCAATGGAGAAACTGCATTTGCGGCGTGTCGTTCCTTATACCACCCGTCCGATGCGCTCCGGGGAGACCGACGGACAGACGTATGTTTTCTGTACGGAGCAGCAGGTGGCAGATTTTGAAGCGGCGGGAAAAATCATTGAACTGCGTGCATACCATACGGTGTATGGCATATGGAAATATTTTACCGCGGATGATGGACAGATCTGCCTGGCGGAGAGCGATTATCTGATGATCGGAACACTGGAAGCATATGAGCAGATCCGTGATTATTTTGGCATGGACAAAGTGTGTCCGGTGTATGTGGAAGTAGACGACGGACTGCGTCTTCAGCGTGCGCTGGATCGGGAACGTGCGCAGGATCAGCCCAAATATGCGGAGATGTGCCGCAGATTTCTGGCGGATGAGGAGGATTTTTCTGAGGAAAATCTGGAAAGAGCAGGGATCACAAAGCGGTTTCAGAATACAGATCTGGATCAGGTCACACAGGAAATCGCTTCCTATATGAACGCAGAATAAGCATCAGAAGGAATGATTCGATTTTTTAGGAAACGGAACGAACAGATATTGGCAGTAAGGAGCAGTAATGGCAGGATTTCATGAGATTATCGGACATGAACAATTGATTGCGCACTTGCAGAGTGCGATTGTAATGGATAAAGTATCTCATGCATACATTATCAACGGTCCAAAGGACAGTGGGAAAATGATGCTGGCACAGGCATTTGCTATGGCGCTGCAGTGTGAGACTTCCATCCGGAACCGGGAGGGAGCGACAGGTCGTCCAGAGGAGAAACTGTCACCGGAAATCCTTGCAGAGCCATGTCTGGAGTGTCATTCCTGCAAACAGGCACTGGGGAATAACCAGCCTGATATTATTTATCTGACGCATGAAAAGCCGAATACGATCTCTGTGGCGGACATCCGTGAGCAGATCAATCATGATATTGAGATCAAACCTTACAGCAGTAAGTATAAAGTATACATTGTGGATGAAGCAGAGAAGATGAATCAGCAGGCACAGAATGCGCTGTTGAAAACCATCGAGGAGCCGCCGGCTTATGCGGTGATCCTGCTTCTGACCACGAATGCGGATGCATTTTTGCAAACGATCCGTTCCCGGTGTGTGATGCTGGACATCAAGCCGGTGAGCGACGAGAAAATCCGGGAATTTCTGATGAAGAAACGTCAGGTACCGGATTACAAAGCGGAGGTATGTGCAGCCTTTGCCAGAGGCAATGTGGGCCGTGCGGTGGCACTGGCTTCTTCTGAACGGTTTAATGATCTGAAGGACGTTACCGTGTCGCTGCTGCGCAGACTGGGCAATATCCGCAGATATGATATTTTACAGGAGATAAAACCACTGAACGATTTCAAGGACGATATCAGAGAATTTTTTGATTTGGTTTTGTTTTGGTATCGGGATGTGTTATTATATAAAGCAGCAGGTTCCGAAGAACAGCTGATTTTCCGGGAACAGGCGCTGGAAATCCGGCGTCAGGCAGAGAAAAGCACCTATCATGGCCTGCAGCAGATTTTAGAAGCAATAGAGACAGCGGACCGACGGATCCGGGCAAATGTAAATTTTGACCTGACCATGGAATTGCTGGCAATGACGATCAAGGAGAACATTGGATGATAAAAGTAACTGGAGTCAGATTCCGTCAGGCGGGAAAGGTGTACTACTTTGACCCGAAAAACCTGAAACTGGAGCGGGGCAGCCATGTCATCGTGGAGACAGCCCGCGGTATTGAATATGGTACAGTCATTGTACCGCCGAAAGGCATTACAGACGATGAGGTGGTTCAGCCGCTGAAGGCGGTGATCCGTGTGGCAACACCGGAGGATGACCGCATTGAAGAGCGAAATCATGAAAAAGAGAAAGAAGCATATAAAATTTGCCTGGAAAAGATCGAAAAACATGGTCTTGCGATGAAACTGGTACAGGCAGAGTATACGTTTGACAACAATAAACTGCTGTTTTATTTTACTGCAGATGGAAGAATCGATTTCCGTGAACTGGTAAAAGATCTGGCAAGTGTGTTCCGTACCAGAATCGAATTGCGTCAGATCGGTGTCCGGGATGAGACCAAGATTCTGGGCGGTATCGGTATCTGCGGACGACCGCTGTGCTGTCATACATTTCTGACCGAGTTCGCACCGGTGTCCATCAAGATGGCAAAGGAACAGAATCTGTCCCTGAATCCGACCAAGATTTCCGGTGTATGCGGCAGATTGATGTGTTGTTTGAAAAATGAAGAAGAAACTTACGAATACCTGAACAGCCGTCTGCCGAATGTGGGTGACCGCGTGACGACTGCGGATGGATTGAAAGGTGAGGTACAGAGTGTCAGCGTACTGCGCCAGCTGGTGAAAGTGATCGTAGATATGGGAGATGAAAAAGAAATCCGTGAATATCCGGTCAGACAGCTGAAATTCCGTTCCAAGCGCCGCAGAGATCACGGCGAGCGTCTGAGCAAAGAGGAAATGCGCAAACTTGCTGAGTTAGAGGACAAGGGAGGACATTCCAAGTTAAATGAGTAATTTATTGCCGGGAGAACGAATCGACGAATTACAGCGAAACGGCTACCGCATTATCCAGAATCCGGAACGATTCTGCTTCGGCATGGATGCGGTGCTGCTGTCCGGCTTTGCCCGGGCAAAAAAACAGGAACGCTGTCTGGATCTGGGCTGTGGAAACGGGATCATTCCGATCCTGATGGAAGCAAAGACAGAGGGAAAACATTTTACCGGACTGGAGATCCAGCCGGAGAGTGCGGATATGGCGAGACGCAGCGTGGCGTTGAACGGGCTGCAGGATCGGATCGACATCGTAGAAGGTGATATTAAGGATGCTTCAAAGATTTTTGGAGCATCTTCTTTTCATGTCGTGACGACAAATCCACCGTATATGACCGCACAACACGGACTGACAAATGTGTATGAGGCAAAAACTATCGCAAGACATGAAGTATTATGCAATCTGGAAGATATTATCCGGGAAAGTGCGAGACTTCTGATGCCGGGCGGTCGTTTTTATATGGTGCACCGGCCTTTCCGGCTGGCGGAGATCATATCTCTGATGGTGCAGTACCGCATGGAACCCAAACGGATGCGCCTGGTATATCCTTATGTGGACCGGGAGCCGAATATGGTGCTGATCGAGGGACTGCGGGGTGGAAAAAGCCGAATGACCGTGGAAAAACCATTAATTGTATACAAAGAGCCTGGAAAATATACGGATGAGATATATGATGTATATGGTTATTAAATTTATTTATCGTATAGCTTTGAATGATTGATTCTGTTTTGTACGATAGATAGTAATGCAAAAAGTGAAGTATATGAAAAATGTAAAGATACAATTTTTATCGGACTGTGAGGTGAAAAAAGGTTATGGCTGGAAAATTATATTTATGTGCAACACCGATTGGAAATCTGGAGGACATTACGCTGCGGGTATTACGCACTTTAAAAGAAGTAGATCTGATCGCAGCAGAGGATACCAGAAATTCCATCCATCTGCTGAACCATTTTGATATAAAGACACCACTGACCAGCTATCATGAATATAACAAAGTGGACAAGGCGTATCAGCTGGTGGAAAAGATGCAGCAAGGCGCAAATATCGCGCTGATCACGGATGCGGGTACGCCGGGTATCTCCGATCCGGGCGAAGATCTGGTGCGGATCTGCTATGAACAGGGTATCGAAGTGACATCCCTCCCGGGAGCAGCGGCATGCATTACCGCATTGACTCTGTCCGGGCTTCCGACACGTCGTTTTTCCTTTGAGGCATTTCTGCCAAAAGAGAAAAAAGAACGCGCGGCGGTATTGGAGGAACTGAAAAACGATACAAGAACACTGATCGTATATGAGGCGCCACACCATCTGCTGGGGACGTTAAAAGAACTGCAGAATGCACTGGGAAACCGCAGGCTGACAGTTTGCCGGGAACTGACAAAAAAATTTGAGACAGCGTTTCAGACCACATTTTCGGAAGCAATCCGTTACTATGAGGAGCAGGGGGTTCGCGGAGAATGTGTTCTTGTTATCGAGGGCAGAAGCCGTGAGGAACTGGTGCAGGAGGCACAGCAATCCTGGGAGGCAATTTCGGTGGAAGAACATATGGAGCATTATCTGAGCACCGGTATGGATCGGAAAAGCGCAATGAAACAGGTGGCAAAAGACCGGGGCGTTGGAAAACGCGAAATTTATCAGATGTTGTTGAAAGCAGAGAATGAGTGATATCGCACAAGTTTAGCAGAAGTACAGAGATATGTACAAGAATAAAGGCTATGCCTGGAACATTCTTAGGCTTATAGGGGAAGGAGTAGCTATGACAAAAGACTTGACTGTTGGAAGCCCGATGAAACTGATCTGGCAGTTTTCCATACCGCTGGTACTGGGAAATCTGTTTCAGCAGATGTATAACATGGTAGATACGGTAATCGTAGGCCGTTATTTGGGGCTGGATGCCCTGACCAGTGTAAGTTCTACCACATCTATTACATTTCTGATCATTGGTTTTTGCCTTGGTACCTGTACAGGGCTGGCGGTTCCGGTGGCACAGAAATTTGGAGCAAAAAGTTACAGTGAAATGCGTAAATTTGTGATGAACGCAGCCTACCTGGCGATTTTCCTCGCCGTAATCATGACGATCGTGACCTGTGCGCTGTGCGGTTCCATCCTGACCTGGATGAAGACGCCGAATCAGTTTTATCAGGGCGCGTATGATTATCTGTTTGTCATTTTCCTTGGAATCCCATTTACGTTTTTATACAATGTAGTGGCTGGTATCATCCGTTCACTGGGAGATTCCAAGACACCGTTTTATTTTTTGGTACTGTCCGCAGTGATGAATATTTTTCTGGATATGCTGTTTATCATTGTATTCAAACTTGGTACGGCGGGGGCTGGATGGGCGACCATTTTATCACAGGCAATTTCCGGAGTACTTTGCTTTCGCTATATGAAGAAAAAATATGACATTCTGAAGACAAATCGTCAGGAACGCAGACTGGATATGCATTACATAAAGACACTGTTTACAATGGCTGTGCCGATGGGACTGCAATTTTCCATTACTGCCATTGGAAGTATTCTGCTCCAGAGTGCGGTAAATACACTGGGAGCAGTTTATGTATCTGCATTTGCGGCAGCTACAAAGGTAAAACAGTTGGCGATGTGTCCATACGATGGATTTGCCACAGCCAGTGCAACCTTTGGCAGTCAGAACCTTGGCGCCGGCAATCTGAAACGAATCCGGGAAGGATTGAAATCAGGAATTATCATTTCTGTGATTTACAGTATCGCCATCGGAATCGTGCTGATTTTTGCAGGTTCCAAGATCGCCCTGATCTTTGTATCAGGAAGTGAGACAGAAGTGCTTGGCTATGCACAGCAGCTATTGACCTGCGCAGGATTTTTCTATTTCTTTCTGGCATTCCTGAACTGCACACGACTGACCATTCAGGGGCTCGGTTACAGTGCCATTGCCATGTGTGCAGGATTAAGTGAACTTCTTGCCCGTGGTCTGATGTCTGTCTTTGTCATTCCGAAATTTGGATATACCGCAGTATGTTTTACAGATCAGACTGCATGGATCGCGGCAACCGCCGTGGTAATGCCGGTATTTTTTGCAATTATGAAACGTCTGGAGAAACGGCAGGCGGAAGTTACTGGTTCCCCAACACATAATCCCGCAGCACATTGAATGATGCCGGGCCGATTTTTAATACTTTTTCATAAAAGGCAGAGTCCGTATAAGTATCCGGATTCTGCTTTTTCATTTCTTCCTGCAGATCATGAAATTCCAGATATCCGATATAATATTTCAGATAGTTGGCAGGTTCGGATACGATCAGTTCAAAAATATCCCACAGTACTTCCTCATCAGTGAATCCGTAAGTGGAAAAGAAGGCTGCTGTATCGTCCAGCGTCCATCCTTCATAATGGATCCCCATATCCGCAGTGGCGTAAAGACTCAGGATTGCAGCCTGATTTGCAGCGCAGAGTTTTGCAGCATCTTTGGACAGTCCGCTGTAAATATAGGAATGTAATTCCACGAATGTCGCCCAGCCTTCTGTGTAGCCGGGATAGCCAAGCAGTGACCGGATGGGCGGCACATCCTGGCTGTGGAAGTAGAGGTTTTGATACAGATGTCCCGGAAAACCTTCATGCGCCAGTGTCGTGAACAGCCGGATTCCTTCATAACCATTTTTCTGATTGATGTAGATGGTGTTTTCTGTCAGCTGATCCAGTGGGGAAGTCAGATAAAATGCCGGGGAGAGATAATCTTCCATGGCAGCATTGATATATTTGACTGTTACATTGCAATCCGGGAGGGAAGGAAAGTCGGCAGTGATCGCTTGCTGCAGCGTAGCCAGCATTTCTTCGGGAGACTGTGCGGAGAAATCGAGTCGTTCTGGCTCATCAGTGAGATCCGGGTGATCTTCCAGCAATTTTGATACCAGAAGCAGATCCTTTTTGCGCTGGCTGGCGGTACGTTTTTCCAGTGTGGCGACGGAGTCATCGCTTCCGGTATAGCAGCGCACCAGATATTCATAATAGGTGTTCCCTTCCGGAAAATGACAGAGGCCGGCATCGTTATATCCGCTATTCTGTAATCCGGCAATTGTGTTGGAAAGCTGTTCAAATGCCGGAAATACCTGCTGTTCCAGAATGTTGCGATTTTGGTTTTGATAGGCAGCACGTTCGTTTTTGGACAGTTCACTCATGGCATCTGTTTTTTCGTTGAAGGTAGCAACAAGATAATGGGAGTTAAGATCTGCCGTGAAGTCTTTGCACTGTTGGATCAGACGTTGGGCGGCAAAGGATGGCATAAAACGCCCGGCGGCAGCTTTTTCCTTCTCATACGCGCTGATCTCAGAAAAATACCGTGGAATGTCGGACAGTAACGACAGGTAATCTGTGATGTCCCTTGTATTCCGAAAGGTATATTCTGCCAGCAGGATGGGAATCTGGGATTGCAGTCCGGTAGTGGGAGTCAGCGGCTCTTCATAACAGTACCAGTTGGCACCGTTTTTGGTGAGATCCAGAGATTCTGACAGAATATCCAGGGTCAGCCGATTTTCAGCCGATAGTTCAGCCGATTGAAATTGTTGCAGTCCGGCAAGCAGATTTTCAGCAAAGGCTGCAGCCAGGGCAGGAGAATCTGCAGAGCAGGTTCCGAGAGATGTCTGATAGTCCGTGATACCGTAAGCGGCAGGATCTGCCAGTGTGTAATGAAGGTTCAGCAGATTTGCGGAAGCTTCCTGCCGAAAAAGTTCTGTTACATAATCCGTGAAGGCGGCATTCAAAGCAGTGGTGTTTTCGGATGATGCGTCAGAAGCCGATGCAGCATCCGGTGCATCGGCATCAGAAGAACTTTTGCCGGAATCTGCCTGCGGATTCGTCAGAAACTGAACAATCCAGGTGTCGGAATCTGCACATTTACAGACGGCGGCGCAGAAAATTCCGAGACCAATGAGAAACAGGGAGAGACAGAGGGAAAAACGGATTTTACGAAAAAAATGAAAATGACAGTGGCGCATGGCAGGTACCGGCTATGATTATAATTATTATTAAAATATGTGCCGTCAGGCAGGAATATGACGGGGAAATTGTAATGTTGTGTTAATTGTGGTAGAATAAGCCCGAGATGAGACTACATAAGAAAGGACAACATACTATGAAAAAATTAAACGCATTTATTTGTTTTTTAGCAGTTATTTTTGTATGTGCAATGGCAGAAATTACTCCGGCCCGAGCAGAAGAACGACAGTCTGCTGCTTCCGGTGCTCAGACGGTTGCGCAGGATATTACTTTGTATGGGCTGTCAAGCAGCTATGATGGGGTGATCGCGATTCCTGCGGATATGGATACGGAATATCAGATCCATGCAAACGGAAGAGATATCAGCTATACAGTAACGGATGGAAATAATATTACCGTAGATGATCGTGGTGTCGTGCGGATAAAATATACGACGACTTATTGGTATGGAAATATAGGATATTCTTATCCGATCCAAGATAAAACACCTACCAGTGTCGAAAAAAGTTTTGATGCTGGCGATGCAACAGTGACGGTGACAGCAGACGGCGTGCAGACAAATATAACAGTTCATGTGGCAGACTATGCGCAAAAATATGCAGATGATAAGATTTTGCAATACATAAATGAAAATATTGCAGGAAAAAATCTCAGTGATATGGAACTGATGAAAAAAATTGCTGCATATCCGGCCAGCTTTGATTATGGTGCATCGCATTCCGGATATGTGTCTATGCTTATTTATGGAAATGGTGACTGTTGGGCAAGTACATCTACCATTATCAGAACTTGTGAGTTACTCGGAATTGATGCCTGGTCCAGAAACGGGAACAAGGATTACGGCGCAGGAAGCGGTCATATGAATGCAATGGTATATTATGATGGCAAATATTATGAACTGGAAGCCGGTTACAGCGGAACAGCACCGCGATATTATTCTGCTGAGGAAAGAGATTCGCTGTTTTGCTTTCATGATAAAGATGATGGGACCTTGTCTATTTATCAGTATGACGGACAACTTACGTCAGGTGATACTTTGGAAATCCCGGCAACCTATCAGGGAAAAACAGTTACGGAAATTGAGGATCAATTTTCACAGGGGTCAAACAGAACATGTGGAACAATCCATCTTCCGGATACGATCACAAAGATCGGAGCATTTGCATTTTCGGGTTTTGAACAGGCGACATCCATCAATATTCCGGCCAGTGTAAAGGAAATTGGAACAGGTGCTTTTGCACAGTGCTTATCGTTAGAGAACTTTGAATGCACAGGAATTGGAAATAACTATGCCTCTCAGAATGGTATTCTGTACAGCCGTGATAAAAAGATTGCGATCAGCGGCCCGGCAGTAAATGATCCGCAGTTTACATCGGGCGTTCAGCAGATTGCAGAGGGTGCATTTAGTTATAATACAAATCTTGTAAAAATAGTAATTCCAGAGAGTGTAACAACCATCGAAGATGCTGCATTTTTTGATTGTTATAGTGTTAAGAATGTGACGATAAAAGGAACTGATATTACATTTGGGTCAAATGTGTTTTATAATTGTTCAGAGCTGACATTACGCGGAACAGTCGGTTCTGCTGTTGAGACTTATGCAAATGAAAATGGAATTGCATTCAGAGATATTCAGGAACCTCCAAAGAATGGGTTGTATCAGGAAGGGGATTCCTGGAACTATTATGTGGATGATGAGATTGCAGAAGACGTTACTACGCTGGTAGCCTGCAACGGTGACTGGTGGTATGTAGAAGATGGAAGAATTAATTTTAATAAATGGGGATTGTATGAATATAACGGAAGTCTATGGTACATTGAGAATGGAAAAGTAAACTTTTCTGAGACGACAATCTGTTATTATGAAGGAGAAGACTGGTATGTAAAAAATGGTTGTGCGGATCCTCAGTACAATGACGTGATTTGTATGAATGACGATTGGCTGGCAGTCAGAAACGGAAGGATTGATTCGAGTTTTAACGGGATTGCAAGCAATGCATCCGGAGAATGGTATTGTGAATATGGCCAGGTACAGTTTGCTGCAAGCGGCCTTGTAAAATCGGAGAATGACGCATTTGACGGCTGGTATTATGTTCGGAATGGCTGTGTGCAGAAAGGCCAGGAGACCGTAGTGCAAAACAGCAGTGGCTGGTGGTATATCGGAACAGACGGAAAGGTTGATTTTCATAAGAATACAGTAGCACCGAATGAGTATGGCTGGTGGGCTGTGCGAAACGGAGCAGTAGATTTTCAATTGAACGGAATCGCATCCAATGAGTCTGGAGACTGGTATTGCAGAGGAGGTCAGGTAGATTTTGGCGCAGCCGGTGTGCTGGAATCAGAAACAGAAGGATTCAGTGGCTGGTATTATATTCAGAACGGCTGTGTGCAGAAAGGACAGGAGACAGTAAAACAAAACAGTAATGGCTGGTGGTATATCGGAACAGACGGAAAGGTTGATTTTCATAAGAATACAGTAGCACCGAATGAGTATGGCTGGTGGGCTGTGCGAAACGGAGCAGTAGATTTTCAATTGAACGGAATCGCATCCAATGAGTCTGGAGACTGGTATTGCAGAGGAGGTCAGGTAGATTTTGGCGCAGCCGGTGTGCTGGAATCAGAAACAGAAGGATTCAGCGGCTGGTATTATATTCAGAATGGCTGTGTGCAGAAAGGGCAGGAGACAGTAAAACAAAACAGTAATGGCTGGTGGTATATCGGAACAGATGGAAAAGTTGATTTTGGATTTTCTGGAATTGCATCCAACGAAAACGGTACCTGGTATATTGAAAATGGAAAGGTTAATTTTACTTACTCCGGTACTTATGAAGATGAGAATGGACGGATTTATGACATTAAATCTGGCAATGTAGCCTGACGGAAATTTTGTGTAGAACCGGATTTGTCCCTTGCGAAGTTTTCACAGATTATGTATAATGATATTGTTAATCAATCAAAATATTTGATATGCAAAATATTGGAGGAGCGCATTGGAAGGATACGATACACTTCATGACCTGCTGGTCAAATTATTTAATGAAATTATGAATATTGAGGAAAAGGCAATCATCACGGAGGAGTTCAAAGATATTTCCAATAATGATATGCATATCATTGAGGCAATCGGTTTGGATGAACCGCGGAGCATGTCTTCGGTAGCAAAGGATTTGTCTGTTACTGTGGGAACACTGACGATTGCGATCAATAATCTGGTGAAAAAAGCTTATGTCAAACGTGTCAGAAGTGAGAAAGATCGTCGTGTTGTTCTGATCTCTCTGACAGAAAAAGGTGTGAAGGCATACCACCATCATGCAGAGTTCCACGATGAGATGATAAAAGCTACACTGAATGGCCTTGACGAAGAACAGACAAAAGTGCTGGTTAAAGCATTGACGAATCTGAGCACATTTTTCCGCACCTATGGAAAATAATAGGCGCATTGGAACTCGCAGTCAGACCGTCTGTAAAAACTGTTTCAGGTGGATTTGTGAGTATGGAAAGATAAAACAGTAATAAGTGTTTGTGATTCAGCATACGTTGTTAGAAAGCCCGGAAGGGAACTGACAGCGTATGCTGAATTTTTTATGGATTTTTATGATTCTGGCAGGAATTGTATATGCGGCATTCACCGGTAATCTGCCGGCAGTAACGGACGCGGCACTGGATGCAGCGCAGCAGGCGGTGACGCTGTGTATCACCATGGCGGGAGTGCTGGCGTTCTGGGTCGGTCTTATGCGGATCGCAGAAAATGCCGGGATGATGCAGCGGGCGGCAGACCGGATCTACCCGTTGCTTCATTTTTTGTTTCCGCGTATTCCGCGGGAACATGCAGCATGCAAATCCATTGCAGCCAACTGTATCGCCAATTTTTTCGGACTGGGCTGGGCGGCGACGCCGGCGGGGCTGCGGGCTATGGAAGATCTGGATGAACTGGAAAAGGAACGGACGCTGTTACAGGCAGTTCATCAGCCTTATCGGAAAAAATTTGATTTTACTTCCGACCGTATCCGGCACACACATGTAAAGCAGGAAAAAGTGGCTTCCACAGAAATGTGTACATTTCTGGTGCTGAATATTTCGTCACTTCAGCTGATTCCGGTGACCGTGATTGCTTATCGCAGCAAGTACGGCTCACCGGATCCGACGGGTATTGTGGGAGCAGCCATTGTGGCTACGGCATTTTCTACGCTGGCGGGAATTATCTTTGCAAAGATCATGTCAGCAGCAGACCGGAAACGGGGATACTGAACGCAGATAAAAAAATCAAAAGATGTGGATGAGTGAGGACTGAATGTTATAAAAAACAGAAGGGATGGAGATATTATTTGTATATGCAGCGTATATTACTGTTTCTGTCAGATGTTATCATTCCACTTTTTATTGTGGTGATTCTTATGGCCGGACTGCTGAACCGGCGGAATGCCTATGAAGATTTCGTAAAAGGTGCGAGAGACGGTCTGAAGACGGCGGTGGATATTTTACCCACCCTTGCCGGTCTGATGGTTGCTGTAGGCATTCTGCGCGCTTCCGGTCTGCTTGATGCACTGGCCGGAGTACTTGGAAACTGTGTAGACCGTATTGGATTTCCGTCACAGCTGGTTCCACTTGCGGTGGTGCGGATGTTTTCTTCCTCAGCCGCCACCGGCTTGCTGCTGGATGTCTATGAGCAGTTCGGAACCGATTCCAGACTGGGGCGGATCGCATCGGTCATGATGAGCAGCAGTGAGACGATATTCTATACGATGAGCATTTATTTTATGATAGTAAAAGTGAAAAAGACACGCTGGACTCTGGCCGGGGCATTGGTAGCGACCGTGGCCGGGATCATGGCCAGCGTGTTGCTGGTTGGGTGAAAGAAGAATATGTCAGGTGTGCAAAATTGTAAAGCGGACATTCGCAATCCGCTTTCGCTACTTGCTTATTCTGCGTTCAAATTATACCGTCAGCTCCTGCATCAGTTTTGGTACTGTAGTGATTTCCCGGATTTCGCCCACCCGGGAACCACAGAAGATCAGACCGTTATCAAGATCGCCCACAACGGCATTGACCAGTGCCTGCGTGATGCAGTAAGGGGCTGTGGCCGGATTGCATGCTTTCAGACAGTTGAAGCAGTGGGAGATTTTGTCCGGTGCTGCAAGCATACGCTGGATAAACGCATTTTTGATAGCGCGGCCGGGCATTCCCACCGGGCTTTTGATAATGATAACATCTTCTTCGGAAGCATTGACGTAAGCTTGCTTGTAAGCATCGCTGGCATCACATTCCTCAGTGGCTACGAAACGTGTGGCAGCCTGAATGCCATCGGCACCGAGTTCCAGGACATGTTTTACATCTTCGGCAGTGAACATACCTCCGGCGACAAATACCGGAATTGCAGTCTGATACTTTTCTTCATATGTTTGTTTTAATGTAATGATATTTCGGATCTCGGTGTCATAATCAAGTCCCGGAATATCCTCCAGCTGTTCTCTGGAAAAACCGAGATGTCCGCCGGCCAGTGGCCCTTCAATGACCAGAAAGTCGGCGGTGCGGTGGTACTTTTTATCCCAGAATTTCAAGATAACATTGGCAGATTTTGTACTCGAAACGATGGGCGCCAGTGCGACATCATATCCTTCTGCAAATTTCGGCAGTTCTGTCGGGAGTCCTGCTCCGGAGATGATGGCATCTACACCGGCGGCACAGGCGGTTTTGACATAGGTTTCATACAACTGTGTAACAGCCATGATGTTGACGGCGACCATACCGTTGCCGCCGGCGATTTCTTTCGCTTTTCTGATCTGCTCCGGCAGTACACGCAGATTTGTTTCTTCCGGATGTTTCGTAAAATCTGGATCGTCATAACCAATCTGGGCGGTTGAGAGTACCCCCATGCCACCTTCTTTTGCAACTGCACCAGCCAGACGACAGCGGCTGACTCCGATGCCCATGCCTCCCTGAATGATCGGGAGTTTCAGGAACTTATCTTTCAGATTCAGTGATTTCATTAATTTCATCTTTAAAATCTCACTTTCCATTAATAATACTATGATCATATGTGTGTTACGGTTCTTCTTTTTATATAAAAAAGTTTGATAATCAAAGTAAAATTATTTTACATCAGACGACAGAGCAAGTCAATACAAAAAGGATGAAAAACGAGCAGAAGTAGTATTAAATACCAGATGCAGATTTTGACGAATTACTTGTCATTTCATGGAAAATAGTATATGATATCATACAGATTTATAGGAAATCTTCGGGTAAATGTGTTGGGAGGTTATTTGGATAGTATGGAACAGGATAAGACGTTTCTGGGAACAGAACCAATAGGAAAATTGTTGATGAAGCTGGCGGTTCCGACGGTTATCGCACAGCTGGTAAATATGTTGTACAACATCATAGACCGGGTTTATATCGGTCATATTCCGGGAGAGGGCAGCATGGCGCTGACCGGCGTAGGGGTGTGCATGCCGCTGATCCTGATCATTGCGGCATTTGCGGCGCTGGTAGGATCTGGTGGTTCTCCGAGAGCATCTATTTACATGGGAAAAGGCGAGCACGATACGGCAGAAAAAATCCTGACAGGCTGTCTGAGTCTTCAGATCATCGTTTCCATTATTCTGACCGTGATCTTGCTGATCTGGAACGAAAATCTGTTACTCATGTTTGGTGCCAGTGAAAATACGATTTCTTATGCGACGGCATATATGAATATTTACGCGATTGGTACGATTTTTGTACAGATTACCCTTGGTATGAATACATTTATCACTGCCCAGGGAAAAGCCATCACAGGTATGATGACGGTTCTGATCGGAGCGGTTGCGAATATTATACTGGATCCGATTTTTATCTTCGGGATGCATATGGGAGTGCGCGGCGCAGCACTGGCAACCGTGATTTCACAGGCTTTGTCCTGCATCTGGGTGTTGTCTTTCCTCTCCGGGAAAAAGACGCTGCTTCGGATCAAAAAAGAAAATATTATGCCGGGACTTCAGCTGGTTCCGCCATGCGTGGCACTTGGTGCATCCATGTTTGTTATGCAGGCCAGTGAGAGTGTGATTTCCGTCTGCTTTAATTCATCGCTGCTAAAATATGGCGGAGATATTGCGGTGGGAGCCATGACGATCCTTACCAGTGTCATGCAGTTTGCCATGCTTCCTCTGCAGGGAATCGCCCAGGGGGCGCAGCCGATCACCAGTTACAATTATGGTGCAAAAAAATTGTCCAGAGTAAAGCAGAGTTACAAGATCCTGCTTTGTGTCTGTGTTATTTATTCCGTTGTTCTGTGGGCAATTATCATGGCATTTCCACAGGTATTTGCAAAATTGTTTACCACAGATGCTGCACTGATCGATTTTACGGCAAAGGCACTTCGGATTTACTGTCGTGTATTGTTTGTGTTCGGTATACAGATCGCCTGCCAGATGACCTTTGTGTCCATAGGGAATGCACCGTGTTCCATTATCGTGGCAATCCTGCGGAAATTCATATTGCTGATTCCATTGATCTACATATTACCGCATGTTATGGAAAATAAAACCAATGCCGTGTATATGGCAGAACCGGTGGCTGACATCATAGCGGTGAGCTGTACGTTGATTCTGTTTATGGTACAGTTTCGGAAATCTTTGCGGCGTTTGACGGAATAGCTGGTTGTCGGATTTGGCTAAAATTTGATTTTTAATACGAAAACGAAGCATCCTGTCGGGACGCTAGACGCTCACTACCCTCGTTTCACATCGTTTTCATCGCGCTCGTTCCCACGCCTGAAAAAGAGGTCGTTCCCACTCGCGCAAAAACTCGTGAAACTCGGTCGTTTGCTTAATCGCTTACCCTGACAGGATGCTTCGTTTTCTCTATTTACACTGTGAAATTAAAAACAGTTTTCATCTTCCTGCTAAGTTTTGCAACGTAAATCTGCGTGCGAGTTCGCGGGAGGAGGCGGAGATAAGCGGCACGCAGTGCAGTGCGGCTGAAAATTTATGATAAACAAAACTTAAAAGAACGCCAGTCAGGCAATCTTTCCTCGGCAAGCGATTGCTAGCTGCAGAGGTAAGATTGATGACTGGCGTTTTCACAGATTAAATTTTCAGCTACACAAACAAGACTTTACTTGCGTTTCCGCAGAAACATCCAGATTGCAATGACCACCACAATGAGAATCAGGAAAATATCCCAGAATCTCTGTGTCAGATTCAGATGAAGTGCTTCGATCATACCGATAAAGATGACAAATGCACCGAGGATCAGCTGCAGCATGGAGCGTTGAACCAGTCCGGCTTCATTGCTGCCGCGGGACTGCAGAAGTCCGAAAATACCGTATACAAGGCAGAGCGCACCCAGAACCGGAAGTACATATATGGTGTCGATGGCATCAGTAAAAATAATGGCAAAGATAACTATGACGCCGATCAGTGTGACATAAGTGCCCCAGTTAAAGGGATTCTTTTTTTTCATAAGTATAAACCTTTCTGTTGATTTCTGTTACTAAGATGAAAAACGCTGCTTCAATGTGAAGCAGCGTTTCTATATGGCTTAACTTTCTTTCACTACGAAGATAATTGTCGAAAATGATGTTGGTTTACGCCAGTCCCGGTGCAACAGTAAGGATGACAGCACAGAGGATTGTTCCAACTAATGTCATGATAACTGTCTGTAAGAACATCGGTAAGTATGCATCTTTGATCTTAACCTGAGCAAGTCCGGTTGTGATCAGGATCAGTCCGTTAACCGGCAGTGTCTCGAATGTGGAAACTGCGATAGCAGCACAACGAGCAAGTGCGTTCGGATTCAGAATCGGGTTAGCTGTCCAGATATAAGCTGCAGCAACCATCGGAAGTGCAATACTTAAAGCTGCTGGCGGTGAAGATGTAAATGCTACTACGATGATAGCAAGTACGATACCGATTACTAACGGAGAAGCTTTCATGCCAAAGAGGATTCCAACGAAACCGTTGAAAGCATCTGTGTGCTGTACAACTGCTGCGAAACCAGCTGCAGCTGTCAGAGTCATGATTGCGCTTGCACCATTTGCAGCACCAATGTTTAAGGAATTGAGAACGTTTCCTGCCCATGCCGGAAAGCCTTTTTTCTCATTGTCTTTGAAGTGCGGAGCCATCAGGATGATTACTGCTGCGATACCGGATACCAGAGCTAAGGAAGCAATCTGTACGATAGCGAAAAGCAGGAATACAACTACTAACGGAATCATAGCAAGTGCAAAATGCGGAAGTTTTTTTGCATTGTCATCCGGAATCGGCTCACAGTTACCATAATCAAATGTCTCGCCTTTTCTCATCTCTTTGATGATGAAGGTGGAGCAGATGAAGTATACACCAACTTCGATTACGATGAAGGAAATAAATCCCGGGATTGGAGCAGCACCCGGGCTTGTCTGCAGGATGCTCATACAAATGATGTTATTGATACTTAATACGAATGGAGCAGAGTTAGCACCACAGCTTAAAGCCAGCATAGCCGGAACCATACGTCTCGGAATACCAATGCGGCTTGCCATGTACATACAGATCGGGAATGTAGCGAAGATAGCTACGAAACCATCTACACCACCGTATGTAAGGATACACTCGATAAGTAACATAATTAAAACGGCACGTTTTGCCTGTTTTTCTTTATTGTTTACCGGCATAACGAATTTGTTTACTAATGTGGAAGCGATAGACTGAGCAGCACCACTGTCAGCTAATACTTTACCAAATAAACCGCCTAAGAATACAGTCGGGAAAATTGCTGTGATCATTCCGCAGACACCGCCGATTTCCCATACGCCGGTTGCTGCATTTTCTTCAACGGCACCAACATACAGAGATGTGAATGCATCGTTTGCGTTCAATCCGTTTGTTACTGCTACAATAACGCCGCAGAGCGGAGCCAGATACAGTACGGATACGTTTTTGTAGGCGCCATACAGGAAAATAGCAAGAGCGACTACAATACCAATAATACCTAAAGCCATAAATCAAACCCTCCTAAATTTTAAAAAAGTTAAGCAAATGTGAAATTCATAAAGAAAATATAAATTCCATGAGCTTATTATACATAGATGGTAAGACCATGTCAATAAAAACACACAAAATGCACAATAAAAAGTGCAAATGAAAGTGATAAGTTGGACAAAATGCTTTGAAATGTTGCAAAAGTATCGTTCTATGAAGAATGATTTGTAAAAAGTGTTTAGAAAGTGTGCAACATAACATCGAAAAGTGTTGCATGATAGTATAGAATTACTAAAATATGGAAAGATACAGATAAAAAGACCTGAGAACTGTCGGAAAAGACAGATGCTCAGGTCTTAACATAGTAGGAAATTACTGATTCATGAAAAAGACAGAGGAATCACGGTTATTCCGGTCAATCAGTGAATTGTATACAAGGCAATGGTACTGATAGAGCAGGTCATCGTATTTGCTGTTTTCGGAATGCGTATAGTAATTGTTATCTGCATCCACATAACCAACCGTGTTAATGATAGGAAGCTTCTGATACAGGGAGGCCAGATAACGATTGTACTGCGTCAGTGGAAGTCCGGCAGTCTGAAGTACCAGTGTAGACAGATAGTTTGCACTGATCTGATTCAGTGTCGCTTCCGGAATATCATAATTTGCCCAGATCACAAATGGTGTGGTGTAACGAAGCTGTTGCTGTTCCGTGGTCAGATGATCGAGACTGGTACCGAACAGTTCTTCATAAAATCCATCTTCAATGGAGGGCAGATGATCCCCGAACATACAGAGGATGGTCGGTTCTGACACGTTGCTGAAATAATCTACCAGCTCCTGAAATGCTTCATCAGAGCGTTTTACCAGGGACAGATAGCGGTTAGCCTTTGGGTAAATGCCATTCATGTTTGTGACATATATTTCCTGTGAAAAGTTTGTATAGGACATGGCGTAGCCGCCGTGGTTCTGCATGGTGACGTTAAAAAGGAAGAACGGTTTGGATGTATCCCGATTCTCATACATGTTTTCTACCATGGAATAATCATAGCTGTCACTGACAAAACGACGCAGCAGCATGTTGCGGTCCGGATACCGTTCATTCAGCAGCATCTCATACTCGGTGACGTCATTGTTCTGCTTGTAAGTATCCAGAATGTCCTGATCGACAAAATCTTCGATACTGATATAGTTTTCAAATCCCAGCAGTGGATATACATTCCTGCGGTTCCAGCCTTCGCCGTAATACGGATGAAAAGCGGTCCTGGAATAACCAAGTGCACCAAGGGTGGATACCAGGGAAGGAACAGTATCCTTTACATAGGACTGATATACGTTGCACCCGGTGGGCAGGAAGGAGATGGAATCTCCGGATAAAAATTCAAATTCACTGTTACTTGTTCCTGCACCGAATACCGGCATGGACAGGGAACCTTTGATGGTATTTTCTGTCAGACTGTGAATGAATGGCATGTAGTCTTCATTGGTTTCCAGATTGCCGAGAGCACCTGGATCAGACAGAGATTCATTCATGATACAAATGATATTCGGCATGGTGCCATCCGTATTTGCTGTGTAATCGTTCTGGCCGGTCAGCAGATTGGTGCTGACCGTATGATCATCAGGATCTACGCCGGCATCTTTCAGCGTTTCTGCCACATAGTCGCTGACATTGGCGGCATTGTAGTCAGAGGGCTTCCGGATAATAAGGTACTTGGTGTTCAGACAGAAATTAAAGAAGGAACCTGTGCGGTGATAGCCTCTGGACTGATCCCAGAAATCCGGTTTGTATCCGAGATTTGCAGCATAATCCGTAAAAAAGAGGGAAATTACAACAACTGCGATATAAGCTGCCGGAGCAAGTTTTGCCAAGAGTTTGAATTTTAATTTTTTCGGTTTGATGTTGACACTTTTTTTGTTTACCAGATAGATCAGGAAAAACATGATAGAACCGAGGATTAGTTTCCAACTAAGTTCATAAGTATAACCGTCTGATACACTCAGACCAGTACCGAAACTCAGTACGTCCAGCGGAACAAAAGGAGAACCGCGGAACAGTTCAATGAAATAATTCAGCAATGACCATACATATAAAGAAATATTTACAATCAGTCCTACCATATGATAACGTCCGGTGATCAGATAAAAGAACAGGTAGAACACTAGGTAAATCATATAGTTTGCGAGGAAAGTTGGTACAGAAAACCACCATATATAGTTTTCATTAAATACCTCTACCATCTGGATGGTAAGAACCGGCATGATAAAAAACAATGCCGTGTTGGCCAGTGCCTTATATTTGTCATCCACGGATGGTTTGAATATAATGAGAAATCCAGCAACCGGTCCTGCCAGAAGAGACAGAACAAACAGAATGGTCCCACATGTCAGATCCAGTGTCGGATCCAGATAGAGCCGCCAGTTGGCGGATACAAAAATAATCATAAAAATAGTGACTGCAAGTGCAAGCAGCCGGATTTTTTTTCCTGCGAATGAAATATGCATGTTTTTATCTTCCCGTTTCTATAATATAGTGTGATGCCAGGGTCAAAAGCCTGAACGCTTTACATCACGATGTGCAGACACAGTCGGATACAGATTTTCTGGCATAGTAATCCGGCTATGTTAATTATCGCTAAGATATATTAAATATCACGAAAGAAAATATGTCAACTGTTAAAAGTGTGAAGAAATTATGAAAGAACATTTTACGAATGGTGCGTGTGGACTGCAAGAATGCCGGGGACATTTTTGCAGTTGCGAAGGGGTGGATAAAATGGAGTTGCTATTTTTTTTCGTGCAGTATACTATAAAAACAGAAGCAAAGTGCAGCGTACAGTGATTCTGAGAGGAATCATTTTGGAAGGAGCGGAACAGATGGAAAAATCAGAATTATTAAGACAGTGGATCGCAGATTCAGATAATATCGTGTTTTTCGGGGGAGCTGGTGTGTCAACAGAGAGCGGAATACCAGATTTTCGAAGTGTGGACGGCCTGTATCATCAGAAATATGATTATCCACCGGAGACAATTCTGAGTCATACTTTTTATATGGAAAAAACAGAAGAGTTTTATCGGTTTTACCGGGATAAAATGCTGGCCCTGGATGCAAAACCAAATGCGGCACATTTAAAACTTGCCGAACTGGAAGCAAAAGGAAAGTTAAAGGCAGTGGTTACACAGAATATCGACGGACTTCATCAGGCGGCAGGCAGCAAAAATGTGCTGGAACTTCACGGCAGCGTACACCGCAATTACTGCAGAAAATGCGGAAAATTGTATGATGCACAGTATATCAAGAATTCTGTGGGGGTTCCGATGTGCAGTTGCGGTGGTCAGATCAAACCGGATGTCGTATTATATGAGGAAGGACTGGATTCTTCCACGATGCAGGCAGCCATCCGCGCGATCAGCCAGGCAGAAGTGTTGATCATTGGAGGAACAAGCCTCGCAGTATATCCGGCAGCGGGACTTATCGACTATTACAGAGGTAATAAGCTGGTACTGATCAACAAATCCGAGACCCCAATGGACAGTCGTGCCGATCTGGTGATCCAGGCACCGATCGGAGAGGTTTTTTCGGCAGTATGTTAAAATCAGATGGGAAACTGCGTTCGACTTGAATAAAATTATAAAAGAATCGTGGAGTATAAAAGTAGAGTGAGGTGACAGAATGACATATCAATATGAAGTGGGAGATATTGTAAAACTGAAAAAGAAACATCCCTGCGGCAGTTTTGAATGGGAAATCCTGCGTGTCGGGGCAGATTTCCGGTTGAAATGTCAGGGGTGCGGTCATCAGATCATGGTGGCACGAAAGATTGTAGAAAAAAACACAAAAGATTTAAAAAAGCACTTGCCTGAAGCGTAAAAATATGGTAGTATTGAAAATCGTGATATACAATATCCTTGCTCTCTACAGGATGAGCAGAGGGCCAAAAGACCACAAGGAGGTAAGAATAGCATGAACAAGTATGAATTAGCATTAATTGTTAGTGCCAAGATCGAAGATGACGCCAGAGCAGCAGTTGTTGAGAAAGCAAAAGAGTATATTACTCGTTTTGGCGGTACAGTAACAGAAGTTGAGGATTGGGGTAAGAAAAAATTAGCTTACGACATCCAGAAAATGAGCGAAGGCTTCTATTACTTCATTCAGTTCGATGCTGCAGCAGAAGTACCTGCTGAGTTAGAGCAGAGTGTTCGTATCATGGACAATGTGCTGAGATTTTTATGCGTTAGAAAAGACGAGGCATAATTTCGCAGTAGAGAAGGAGTTATCCTTATGAATAAAGTAATTTTGATGGGACGTTTGACCCGTGATCCTGAGGTTCGTTATTCTCAGGGTGAACAGGCAACCGCAATCGCAAGATATACAGTTGCAGTAGATCGTAGATTCCGTCGTGACGGCGACAGCCAGACAGCAGATTTTATCGGTTGTGTAGCATTCGGACGTCAGGCAGAGTTCGCAGAGAAATATCTGCGCAAAGGAACCAAGATTGCCCTTACAGGCAGAATTCAGACAGGCAGCTATACCAACCGTGACGGACAGAAAGTTTACACCACGGACGTAGTTGTTGAGGAGCAGGAGTTCGCAGAGAGCAAAGCAGCAAGCGCTGAGCATGCAGCAAATTTTGCACCGGCAGACAGACCTTCCCCAAGCAATGCGGTAAGCGATGGCTTTATGAATATTCCGGACGGAATTGATGAGGAATTACCATTTAACTAAACAGGAGGTAAACTATCATGGCTTATAATAAAGATGGAAAAAGCGATTCTCCGATGAAGAGAAGAGGCGGCCGCAGAAGAAAAAAAGTTTGTGTATTCTGTGGAAAAGACAATGTGATTGATTACAAGGATACAAATAAATTAAAGAGATACATCTCTGAGAGAGGAAAAATCCTTCCGAGAAGAATCACAGGAAACTGTGCAAAACATCAGAGAGCTATCACAGTAGCAATCAAGAGAGCACGCCACGTAGCATTAATGCCATACGTACAGGATTAATTTTGACAACAGACTCCCCGGATTTTTCCGGGGAGTTTTCTGTATTCTTCAGAGACAAATATGAAAAAAATAAAGAACGTTTTTCGTTACTTGCATTACACATTCGGATTATTAAAATTGAATATAGGCACGCTTCTTGTGTTTGAACTTTTATATAAATTTGCATCTATGGCGGTATTTAAACCGTTACTTACGGGAGTAATGAAGCTGGCACTGAAGGCACAGGGGCTGAGTTATTTGTCAGATGAAACCATCGGAACTTTTATCCGGTCCCCGCTGACCTGGTTTTTTCTGCTTTTGATCGTGCTGGGAATGGCATTTTTTACGCTGTTTGATATCTGCTGTATCATTACCTGCATCCATGCCTCTTTCCGGAAGCAGGCAATGCCTCTGTTGGCACTGATGCGAAAGGGATTGAAAACGTCTTTGCGGGTCATCTATCAGAGAAATATCGTGATGATCCTCTATCTGCTGATCATTATCCCCATGACCCATGCATTGGTAATCTCCGGTTATATTACAAAATTTACGGTGCCGCAGTTTATTGTGGATTATATTATGTCCCATACCTGGCTGGCGATTTTATATATTGGATTCTGGATTTATATCGGACTTCGCTCCTTTCATTGGATTTACAGTCTGCATTATTTCTGCCTGGAAAACTGTAACTTCAAGCAGGCGAGAAAGCGCAGCTGGAAACTGCAGAAAAATCATTACTGGACGGATCTGATCATTGTGCTGGGATGGAGTGCAGCCTGCATCGGTATTTATTACGGCGTGATCCTCTCTGGATCCTGGCTGGTGTCCAGAGTCAATCAGGCGTTACCGACACAGGATCTGTTCAGCAGTCTGACCCTTTCCGGGATTTCTTTGCTGATGGATGTGTGCGGTGCACTGTTTTTCTGTTTTGATCTTCCGTTATTTTTTATCTGCATCAGTCTGTTGTTCTATTATCGTAAGGCTGCCGCCGGTGAGCGGATTCCACGGGTTTTCCGGGATCTGGACAATGCTTACCGGGTTACCAATACGAGATGGGTAAAGAAAATTTATATGTATCGGAAACGGATCATTGCCCTCAGCATCGTAGTGGTGATCGGGGTCAATTTTGCATACAATTTTGCAGACCGGCGCGGTGTATTACATATGGGGCTGGGCAATCCGGTGGAAGTGACGGCGCATCGCGGGTATTCTGCAGCCTATCCGGAGAATACAATTCCGGCATTCAAGGGAGCCATTCAGGTGGGAGCTGACTGGGCGGAACTGGATGTACAGCAGACAGCAGACGGTGAAGTGATCGTTATGCATGATTCTAATCTGAAACGGACGACAGGACTGGATAAGGAAGTCTGGCAGGTGACCTGGGATGAAATCAAAGACCTGGATAATGGCAGCTGGTTTGATAAAAAATATCAGACTGTGCGGATTCCGACACTGGAAGAAGTGCTGAAAGTCTGCCGTGGCAAGATCCATTTGAATATCGAGATCAAGCCCAGCGGACATGACAAGGATCTGGAGGAGCAGGTGGCGAAACTGCTGAAAAAGTATCATATGAGGGATACTTGTGTGGTTTCTTCCCTGAAGTATGATTCTCTGCGCAAAATCAAGGAGGCGGACGATTCCATCGAAACCGCATATATTACATCTGTATCGTATGGAAACTTTACAGATCTGGAATATGCAAACGGTTACAGTGTGGAGTCAACACTGCTGAGCAAGAGTTTCGTAAATAAGGCACAGAAGGCCGGGAAACAGATCTATGTCTGGACAGTGAATTCGGAAGAACGCCTGGAAAAAGTCGTAGGTATGGGAATTGACAATGTGATCACGGATGATCCTGTCATGGCAAAAGAACTGATCTATGAACAGGAACACAGCACGTTCTGGGACAGATATGTGAAACAGCTGCTTCAGATAGGAAAGTAGTGATGTGTGGATTGAGAATGTCCGCTTTACTACATATGATGAGTGAACTGTAACGAAACATATGAACAGTTAGCAATATAAAACAGGGGCTTTCTAATGAGGGGGAAATGTGGTATACTATGTTGAATAGTATCGGTTTTGTATACCGGCCGGAAGAATAATTTCGGCAGTATAAAGGAGTTAGCATGAGACAGGATGTTAAGTTGAAGGGTAAATTAAAAGGATATACACAGACACCGCTGGTACTGACGGCACTGTTTGGAGCCATGGATGTCTGGATGTATGTGCTGAATATCAAGGCGGGTATTCTGGGAAGTGTTTTCGTAGGTATTTATTTTTTTGTGATGCTGTTTGTGTACTGGCGGAACAAACCGATCCTGATGAATGAGCTGATCGATTTTGCCACACAGTACGGTACGGTACAGAAACGTCTGCTGAATGAGTTTGAAGTGCCGTATGCGGTGATGGATGCCACGGGAAAACTGTTGTGGATGAACCGCCAGTTTGAGGCATTATCGGAAAAAAATAAAGGATATCACAAATCCATCACGACGATTTTTCCACAGATCACAAGAGAACTGATGGAGAAAGAAGATGAGTTGGAGCTTGTTGTGGAGCGGGAAGAATGTGTGTACCGCGCTTCTGTGCACAAGATTCATTTTACAGATATTCTGCATGAGAGCAGCAGCATCGAGCTGACAGAGAAAGTGCAGTATCTACAGGTCATCTATCTCTTTGATGAGACGCAGCTGACCCGGTACCGCATTGAAAACCAGGAAATGCAGATGGTACCTGCGTTGGTATATATTGATAATTATGACGAAGTCCTGGATACCGTGGAAGAGGTAAAGAAATCTCTGCTGGTCGCACTGGTAGACCGTAAGGTGACCAAATTTTTTGCATCCATCGACGGTCTGGTAAAAAAGACTGAGAACGACAAGTACTTTGTCGTGTTCCAGCATAAATATCTGGAAAAAATGGAAGAGGAAAAATTCAGCCTTCTGGAGGATGTCAAAAGTATCAAGGTTGGAAATGAGATGTCTGTCACTCTCAGTATGGGAATCGGTTATGTGGGAAATGATTATACGAAGAATTACGAGTATTCCCGTATGGCCATTGACCTGGCACTGGGACGCGGCGGAGATCAGGTGGTCGTAAAGACCAGAGATAAAATATCTTATTTTGGCGGAAGCAACCGTCAGGTAGACAAATCTACCCGTGTAAAGGCCAGAGTGAAAGCACTGGCGCTGCGCGAAATTATGATCACCCGTGACAAATTCTTTGTCATGGGACATAAAATTGCAGATATTGATTCTTTTGGTGCGGCCATCGGCATTTACTGTGCAGCCCGTCAGCTGGGCAAAAAGGCACAGATTGTAATTGATGAGGTCAATACGACACTGCGTCCGCTGAAGGAATGTTTTACACCGGAGAATGGCTATCCGGACGACATGTTTATCCCGAGCCAGCTGGCACTGGATGAGATTGATTCCCACACGGCATTGATCGTGGTGGATACAAACCGGCCGAGTTATACGGAATGTCCGAATCTGCTGAACCGGGCAAAGGCTATCGTTGTCTTTGATCATCATCGTCAGTGTGAGGATGTGGTGAAAAATGCGGTGCTTTCCTACACGGAGCCGTATGCTTCTTCCACCTGCGAGATGATCGCGGAAGTGTTACAGTATTTTGATGAAGATATCAAACTTTCCACACAGGAGGCAGATGCTATTTATGCGGGAATTTTGATTGATACCAATAATTTTGTATCCAAAACAGGTGTCCGTACTTTTGAGGCAGCAGCATATCTGCGCCGGTGCGGAGCAGAGGTTACCAGAGTGCGCAAGATGCTCCGGAATGATATGGATGCGTACAAAGCGAGAGCGGAAGCCGTGCGGCATGCAGAAGTGTTCCACAATATGTTTGCTATCAGCGTGTGCCCGGCGGACAATATTGAGAGCCCGACGGTGGCGTGTGCACAGGCGGCGAATGAGCTGCTGAATATCATCGGTATCAAGGCTTCTTTTGTGTTGACGGAGTACCATGACCGGATTTATATCAGCGCGCGGTCAATTGACGAAATCAATGTGCAGCTCGTTATGGAACGTTTGGGCGGCGGCGGTCATATGAATTCCGCAGGAGCGCAGCTCACCGGCTGTACGCTGGAGGATGCGAAGCGGACCATAGAAAATACACTTGATGAGATGATCAGGGAAGGAGATATTAAGTAAATGAAAGTGATTTTATTACAGGATGTAAAGTCTCTCGGTAAAAAGGGAGAGATCGTAAACGTAAGTGATGCTTATGCAAGAAACGTTATTTTTGCAAAAAAACTGGGGCTGGAAGCAACCGGAAAGAATTTAAATGATCTGAAGCTTCAGAACAAACATGCAGAGAAAGTTGCAGAAGAACAGCTGGAAGCAGCTCAGGAACTTGCCAAGGATCTGGAAGATAAATTTGTGGAAGTCAAGATGAAAGCCGGTGAGGGCGGACGTACCTTTGGTTCTGTTTCCACAAAAGAGATTTCTGCAGCAGTTAAAGAACAGCTTGGTCTGGATATTGACAAAAAGAAAATGTCTCTGAACATTCCAATTAAATCCTTTGGAACTTTTGATGTGGCTATCAAACTGCATGCAAAAGTAACCGGATCGCTGAGAGTGAAAGTAACAGAGGCATAACGCAGTTAAGCCATAACTGTATCGGCATTGTCGGAAATGATGCCACTGACGCGAAAAAGAACATGTCACTCATATAGAAAGGAATGGCAGAATATATGGAAGAGGCTCTGGTAAAACGGATCATGCCTCACAGCCTTGAGGCAGAACAGTCCGTCATCGGATCCATGATCATGGACCGGGATGCGATCCTTACAGCCTCTGAGCAGCTGGTGAAGGATGATTTTTATCATCAGCAATATGGAATCCTGTTTGAGACGATTACGGAACTGTTCAACAGTGGTGCACCGGTGGATCTGATCACTCTTCAGAACCGTCTGCGGGAGAAGAATGTACCGCCGGAGATCAGCAGTCTGGAATATGTCGGTGATCTGGTGACTACAGTTCCGACGTCTGCAAACGTAAAATATTATGCGGAGATCGTAAAAGAGAAAGCGGTGCTTCGCAAACTGATCAAAATCAACGAACAGATCGCAGATACCTGCTATCTGGGAAACGAAAGTCTGGAAGTAATTCTGGAAGAGACCGAGAAAAGCATTTTCAATCTGCTTCAGAGCCGGAGCAACAGTGATTATGTACCGATCAAACAGGTGGTGTTAAATGCTCTGGACAAGATTGAACTTGCATCCAGGACCCAGGGAAATGTCACTGGTATTCCTACCGGTTTTGTGGATCTGGACTACAAATTGTCTGGTCTGCAGCCGTCAGATATGATACTGGTGGCAGCACGACCGTCTATGGGTAAAACAGCCTTTGTGTTGAATATTGCCCAGTATGCAGCATTTCATGAGGATATGGCCACTGCAATCTTCAGCCTGGAGATGTCAAAAGAGCAGCTGGTAAATCGTCTGTTTTCACTGGAATCCCGGGTGGATGCACAGCTGCTCCGTTCCGGTAACCTGTCCGACGCAGACTGGGAGAAGCTCATCGAAGGCGCGGGAACCATTGGAAAATCACATCTGATCATCGACGATACGCCTGGTATCTCAATCTCAGAGCTTCGCAGCAAATGCAGAAAATATAAACTGGAACATGATCTGAAGCTGGTTATCATCGATTACCTGCAGCTGATGTCCGGATCCGGCAGAAGCGATTCGCGCCAGCAGGAGATTTCAGATATCTCCCGTTCATTAAAGCAGCTGGCCAGGGAGTTGAACGTACCGGTTATCGCACTGTCACAGCTGAGCCGACAGGTAGAGCAGCGTCCGGATCACAGACCGATGCTTTCGGATCTGCGAGAGTCCGGAGCCATCGAGCAGGATGCCGATGTGGTTATGTTTATCTATCGAGACGATTATTACAACAAAGATTCAGAGAATAAAGGAATTGCGGAGATCATCATCGCCAAGCAGCGTAACGGTCCGATCGGAACAGTCAATCTCGTATGGCTGCCGCAGTATACGAAATTTGCAAACATGGAGAAATAAAAAAACAACAGGGAGGTATAGGGAATGCAAATTCATCAGTCAGCAGAAGATTATCTGGAGTGTATTTTAAAATTAAGCAAACAGCGCCCGGTGGTTCGTTCCATCGATATTGCCAATGATATGAACTACTCCAAACCAAGTATCAGTGTTGCTATGAAAAATCTGCGTTTAAACGGTTATATCAACGTGGATGAGAGCGGATTTATCACACTGACAGACAGTGGTATGGAGATCGCTTCCAATATTTATGACCGTCATCTCATTCTGAGAAAATGGCTGGAATTCCTGGGAATTTCACCGGAGACGGCAGAACAGGATGCGTGCAAGATTGAACATACGCTGAGCAAGGAGACGTATGCAGCACTGCGTAAACACATCATCGAAGAGATGGGCGAAGAGTAAGAAACGGCAAAACGCATATTGATAAAAGCAAGGAAAGACTTTGGGCTTGTGCATAATAATGCATGGTCACAAGGTCTTTTTTTGTGGAAAAAGAAACGGAAATCAGATAGAAATTTTTGTACTGCACAACAAAAATGTTGTGCTGGATGATGGAAAATGTTTCAGATTATGCAAAAAACGTGTACAAACACGTCTGAATGTGAAGAAAATGACAAAATTGAAAAAAAATGTTGCACAATCCTTCATAACATAATAAAATAACTACGTTGAGATTATTAAAAAAAAGGAGATACGAGATGAGCTACGTAGACGAAGTACTCGCACGAGTAAAAACAAAAAATGCTGCTGAACCGGAATTCCTTCAGGCAGTAGACGAAGTATTGGAATCCATCAGACCAGTTGTAGAAGCTAATGAGGAGCTTTACAAGAAAGAAGCAATCTTAGAGCGTATTACAGAGCCGGACAGACAGTTCAAGTTCCGTGTGGCATGGGTTGATGACAATGGTCAGGTACAGGTAAACACAGGTTACCGTGTACAGTTTAATAACGCAATTGGACCGTACAAAGGTGGTCTGCGTCTGCATCCATCTGTATATCTTGGAATTATTAAATTCCTTGGTTTCGAGCAGGTTTTCAAGAACTCCTTAACAGGTCTTCCAATCGGAGGCGGTAAAGGTGGATCTGATTTCGATCCTAAGGGTAAATCTGATCGTGAAGTTATGGCATTTTGCCAGAGTTTTATGACAGAACTTTCCAAATACATCGGAGCTGATGTCGATGTACCGGCTGGTGATATCGGAACAGGTGCAAGAGAGATCGGTTACCTGTATGGTCAGTACAAGAGAATCACAGGCCTGTATGAAGGCGTTCTGACAGGTAAAGGACTTTCTTATGGCGGATCCCTTGCACGTACAGAAGCAACAGGTTATGGTCTGTTATACATGACAGAAGAACTTCTGAAATCCCATGGACAGGATATCGCAGGCAAGACATGTGTTGTATCCGGTGCCGGTAATGTTGCTATCTATGCAATCCAGAAAGCACATCAGTTAGGCGCTAAATGCGTAACATGCTCTGATTCCACAGGCTGGATTTATGATCCGGAAGGAATTGATGTAGATTTACTGAAAGAGGTTAAAGAAGTAAAACGTGCACGTCTGACAGAGTACGCAGCAGCAAGACCAAGTGCTGAGTATCATGAAGGCCGTGGCGTATGGAGCGTAAAATGCGATATCGCACTTCCATGTGCTACACAGAACGAGCTGCTTATCGATGATGCAAAAGCATTAGTTGCAAACGGCTGTATCGCAGTTTGCGAAGGTGCTAACATGCCTACAACGCTTGACGCTACACAGTACTTACAGCAGAACGGTGTATACTTTGTTCCTGGTAAGGCTGCAAACGCAGGTGGTGTTGCTACATCCGCACTTGAGATGTCTCAGAACAGCGAGCGTTTAAGCTGGACATTTGAAGAAGTAGATGCAAAACTGAACCAGATCATGGTAAACATCTACCACAACATCGACGATGCTGCAAAACGTTATGGCAAAGAGGGCGACTATGTAGCAGGTGCTAACATCGCAGGCTTTGAGAAAGTCGTAGATGCTATGCTTGCACAGGGTGTATGCTAATACAGGATTACAAAGAGAAAAATTTTCCTGATTGGCATGTAATTTGCTTAATGAATAAGTGAAAAGGTTATGGGACAAGACGATTGTTCCATAACCTTTTTTTTGAGAAAAAAAACGACTAAGAAATAATGAAAAATGCGTGACAATTCAGTAAAAGTAACGGTTTTTGAAAAGATGCTTGTAAAATTGCGGAATAAGGGCTAAACTACAATAGTATTAGACGGAGGTTAGGAAAAGCGTATGAGTAAGAAAGAAATTGTCATTGCAGATGTCGTAGGCAAGTACGATAATCCAATTGCAGAGCTGGTACAGGTAGCCTGCCAGTTTTCAAGCTCACTGTATTTAGTACGGGGAAATCATCGGATTAATGCAAAAAGCATTATGGGAATTATGGCATTTAACCCGCACAATGGTGTAGAAGTTGAGATTGAAGCTGATGGAGCAGATGAGGCAGAGGCATTGACTGCCATGGAGAAATTTTTGCTCTGCATGTAACTTATAGTATATCAACAGTTTAAAAAAGCATCAGAATGTCTGATGCTTTTTTTGTTTGAGAGGAAATTATGATAAATTTCCTCTCAAACAAAAGCACTTCGTGCAAACATAAAAAAAGAGCACCTTGACAGTGCTCTTTTCATATATGTGCTTTTTGATTCTGTTCGGATTACTCTTCCGCAGGAATCTCGCCCTTGTATTTTGCAACCAGAGTCTGGATTCTCTGATATGGATCAAGCAGATCGCTGATGGATGCATCATGATTTAAGGTATCAATGATGTAAGCAATGTATTTGCTCATGTCACAGCTGATGTAGTACTCTCTGCTTAACAGTTCCGGTGTCTGGTATGCAAGGTTTGTAGTAACCACTTTATAGATCAGTCCGTCTTCTACCGCTTTGTCGAATTTCTCAAGACCGTTTGTGAACAGACCGAAAGTAGCGATTACAAAGATTCTTCCGGCATTTCTCTTCTTTAATTCACGGGCAACATCGATCATACTTCCGCCGGAAGAGATCATGTCATCTACAACCCATACATCCTTGCCATCCAGAGAAGAACCAAGGAATTCGTGAGCAACAATTGGGTTGGTACCGTCTACGATATGACTGTAATCACGACGTTTGTAGAACATACCCATATCTACGCCAAGTACGCTGGCAAGGAATACAGCACGGCTGGTAGCTCCCTCATCTGGGCTGATGATCATCAGATGATCATTGTCGATCTTTAAGTCATCTACAGCATTCAGGATACCTTTTACAAACTGGTAAGCTGGCTGAACAGTGTCAAATCCGTGAAGCGGGATTGCATTCTGTACACGAGGATCATGTGCATCGAAAGTGATGATGTTGTCAACACCCATGCCGATCAGCTCCTGAAGTGCAAGTGCACAGTCCATGGACTCTCTTGCGGTACGTCTGTGCTGACGGCTCTCATACAAGAATGGCATGATAACTGTGATTCTTCTTGCTTTACCGTTTGCAGCAGCGATCATACGTTTCAGATCCTGATAGTGATCATCCGGTGACATGTGGTTCTCATGTCCACAGAGTTTGTAAGTCAGGGAGTAGTTGGTTACATCTGTCATGATGTAAAGGTCATATCCACGAACGGATTCATGGATCATACCTTTTGCTTCGCCACTTCCGAAACGCGGGCAGGATGCATCGATAATATAGGAGTCACGCAGGTAGCCTTTGAACGCGATGTCGTTCTCATGCTCGTGCTCACGTACACATCTCCATTTTACAAGATATTTGTCTACTTTTTCACCGATCTCACGGCAGCTCTCCAGCGGAATCATTCCGAGAGCGCCGGCCGGGATTGTTTCTAAGTTTCTCTGATCGTTATGCATTAGAAAAGTTCCCTCCATCAAATCTTTTCATTTGTTTTTATAAATACGAAGGCATTATAGCACTGAATCCCCTGTTATGACAAGGGATTTCTTGTGATATGGGCATTTGCACATATAATTAAGGAAAAAATCTTATTTTTCGGTTAGTTTTTTGCAAAGTCGGATATCATTGCCAAACAGATGCAGGATGATAAAGCTGTTCGAAATCCGGGAAAAGATACGTTCCGAATAAATAGATGCAATATCGAAGAGCTCCAGATTCGTGGAAATCAGCGTGGATTTCTGCTTGCGGATCCGCTCATTCAGGCATACAAAAAATTGTGATGTCGTGAAGGTGTTGGTCAGCTCTGTACCCAGATCATCGATGATGAGCAGATCACAATCGAAGATATTGCGGTAACTTTCTGCTGCCTGCGGTTCTCTGGTAAAGGTTTTCTGAGCCAGCAGTTCAAACAGGTGGTGAGCGGAAAAATAAATTACGGAGTGACCGGTATCCAGCAGCTCTTTTGCAACGCAGTTGGACAAAAAAGTTTTGCCGACGCCGGTGTCACCGAAAAGTAGCAGATTCTCAAAGGTATCATCAAAGGTATCTACAAAACGATGGCATTGAACTACGGCGTTTCTGGCAGCTTCCAGGGAGGACAGCTGTGTGTTGTCGTAAATGTCATCGGCATAATAGTCGTAGGAAAACGTGTCAAAATTTTCCTTTTCCAGAATGCCCTGCAGATTGGACTGGGTGTAGACCAGGTCAATGGCGGCCTGCTTCAGACAGTGGCAGCGTTTCTGGCCGATATAGCCGGTGTCCTGACAGTCCGGGCAGGTATAGGGTGGCTGAAAATAATCTGCCGGATAACCGGCATTTTGCAGACATTCCTGTTTGCGGGCAGAAAGGGTCTGGATTTGATCGTGCAGATCCGTCAGGGCAGAGGCATCGCCATCCAACAACTGTCTGGCCCGTCTGACGCTTAAAGATGCGATCTGTGCATCCAGTTCGGTAATCTTTGGAATCTTTGCGGCAATCTCTTCCCGACGGGTATCGATGAGCTGCTGGCGTTTTAACTGCCGGTCCTGATAGCCCCGCATGATCTGATCATATTGTGTATTGGTAAGTGGCATAATATTTTTCCTTTATAGTTGGTCTAGGATTGTGGTTTGTTTTCGGTAGCAGACATGGATTTCTGAAGCAGTTGCTGCTGCAGATCCTGATAATTGTTATTCCGCTGTTTGAAATTTGTAAACTGGCTGGCTGTGGCCGGCTGCTGCGAACGTTCCGGTCTGGATTTTTGCTGCTGATATACCTCATCCGCTTTTGCCACCGCGTCCATGGTATGGATTCCCGCTTTGTGCCATTTCTCGAGAATGGAATTTGCATATCCAAAGTTCGGTTCATGGATGGCACGGATGGTTCGGCTGCATGCTTCTGCAATCAGTTCTTCCGGAAAACCAAATTTTGTACTCCACTGTTTCAAAAAGTTCATTTCAGGAGGTACAAGGTTACGTCCGCGGATACCGAAGGCTTTTATGACGGTATGGTACAGAGAACTGTCCTGGTTGAGCATCTGTCTGGCCTCTTCCACGGTACGGATATTGTGATCAGCAAAATCTTCTGCGATACGCTGCATATAATGAAGGCTGGTGTGTCCTTTGGAAACACAGTTTTCAATGAGAAATTCAATGAGTTCTGTGGAAAAATGCAGTTCATCGTACCAGAAGAAGATCATATTCAGATCGTTTTGGTTCAGGGTGCGTCCCAGATATTTTTCTGTGATAAAGATTAGTTCCCGGACATCGGATTTTTCACAGAACGCACGGGTGTCATCCAACGTGTAGGCTGGGCGTTTGCGGGTTGCTGCCTGAATAAAATGATCTGTGACGTTTTCAGTGGAAGCACTCTGCTCCTGGGTGGTATTCTTTTTCGGATAAGGTGTTGAAATATTCTGCCGGTTGGATACGACAGGGGAAGGAGATATTTTTTTCTCCTGCTGAGCAAGGTCTGCCGTGTCGTTCACCTGTGCAGCAGAGTACGCACTGTTAAGCATCCGGATGCCGGAGAGGTTATCATTGGCATCGTATTCCAGATGGAACAGTCGCAGCTTTTCCCAGTATTTTAAAGCCCGGAGAATATCCCGTTCAGTGCAGTCGAAATGATCTGCCAGACCGGAAAGGGAAAAATCCGCAGAGGGCTGCGCAAAACAGCGGAGCAGGTACAGATAGATTTTTACGTACTCTCCGTTGGCGCGGGTCATGTATTGATCAATAAAAATATTCGGCACGCAGGTTGCTGCCGCCGACTGGTCATGATATAACGTAATTTTTGCCATAGTTGTATCTCACTTTCGCCTTGAAGTATATCATATCGATTTCAAAAAGAGAAGAAAAAGATATCCACATCACAGCGGGGATAATCCCGTCTGAAATGTGGATATCGTATTTTGAACGCAGGTCGCAAAGCGACTGCGTTCATGAGCAAGTAGCGAGAGCGGATTGCGAATGTCCGCTTTACTTTAGCGTCTGCCTAGCAGATGCTCGCCCACCTGATAAATGTCGCCGGCTCCCATGGTGAGGATCAGATCATTGTCGGTACATGTCTCCAGCAGGAAATTTTCGATGGCATCAAAGGACGGGAAGTAGTAACTTTCCGTTCCTTTGCGGCGGATGTCGTCTGCCAGATCTTCGCAGTGAATTCCGAGAGTATCTGTCTCCCGGGCTGCATATACATCAGCAAGGACAACCACATCAGCCAGAGTCAGAGCATCGGAGAACTGATTCCAGAATGCTTTGGTACGGGTATAAGTATGCGGCTGGAAGACACAGATAATACGACCGTGCGGATAATTGCGTGCGGCAGTCAGTGTTGCAGCAATCTCTGTCGGATGATGTGCATAATCATCAATGATAGTGATGCCGCCGAGTTTTCCTTTGTATTCGAATCTTCTGGCAGTACCGCCGAAAGCCTGTAGACCGCGGATGATGGTGTCTGTATCAATGCCGGCTTCTGTCGCAAATGCGATAGCAGCCAGTGCGTTGGCGATATTGTGTCTGCCCGGAACGTTTAAGGTCACATGTCCGGCAGCCTGTCCGCGTACCAGGAACGTAAAGGATGGGCAGGCTGCTTCATTATAAGTAATGTCAGAAGCAGAGTAATCTGCCTCTTCTGTCAGTCCGAACGTAACGACACGTTCTTTTAAGTCTGCGATAATCTCTTCCGGATGCTCAATGGCTGCGTTCAGGATCAGGACACCATCTGCAGCTGTATTCTGAGCAAATTTATGGAACGAATTCCGAATGTCATTGATATCCTTGAAGAAGTCCATATGATCTTCTTCGATGTTCAGGATAATGCTGTATTTCGGATGGAAATTCAGGAAACTGTTGGTGTATTCGCAGGCTTCTGTCAGAAATACATCGGAACCGCCCACGCGGATATTTCCTCCGATGGCTGCCAACATACCACCCACAGAGATGGTCGGATCAGTTTTGGCTTCCAGCAGAATGTGGGAGATCATGGATGTTGTGGTTGTCTTTCCGTGGGTACCGCTGACGGCGATGGATCTGGCATAGTTGTCCATGAGCTGTCCCAGGAACTGGGCACGGGTCAGCATTGGGATGCCTGCGTCATTTGCAGCTTTCCACTCGGCATTATCCGGATGGATGGCTGCCGTGTAAACGACCAGCTGAATGTCCTTTGTGATATTGGCTGCGCGTTGACCGATGAAAATCTTTGCGCCATTTTTTTCCAGCTGTTCTGTCAGAGCGGAGGCTTTATTGTCAGAACCGGATACGGTAAAGCCTTCCTTTAATAAAATTTCAGCGAGACCGCTCATGCTGATGCCGCCGATTCCTATAAAATGAATGTGAATAGGTTTTTCGAAATCAATTTTGTACATATTTATCTACCACCTGTATATAAAAGATGTGTTATGGAAAAAGATTACTTTCGCATTGTGGTTTTCCGGATAACACGGATTATTATTTTAAAATATTATACCCCATTGATGGTGGATTGGCAACGCTTTTGCATTCGAGTCGAAAATATCTGTTTCGGAAGTTCGGGAGTAGTTGCATTCAAGTTGAATTTTAGGTTTACTCGGAGACATGGTATTACCGCTTGTGAGATTTGTCAAAAATTACCGATAATTTACATAAAAATTGTTAAATGTGTGGTGCACAGCAACGAAAAATATGTTATAATTCTGATATCAAATTTAATTTTTAAATAGCAGTGTGTCTGATCATGCTGTTATTGGCAAGAGGTGATTTACATGATTCGAAAGGAAATGATTGCGATGCTTCTGGCGGGAGGTCAGGGAAGCCGTCTCGGCGTGCTGACTGCAAATGTTGCAAAACCGGCAGTTGCATTCGGAGGTAAATATCGTATTATCGATTTTCCGCTCAGTAACTGTATTAATTCCGGAATCGACACAGTCGGTGTACTGACCCAGTACCAGCCGCTTCGGTTAAATACGCATATCGGTATTGGTATTCCGTGGGATCTGGATCGTAATAACGGTGGTGTTACGATTTTGCAGCCATATGAGAAAAGTGGCGGAAGTGAATGGTATTCCGGTACAGCGAATGCTATTTATCAGAATATGAAATACATAGACAGTTACAATCCGGAATATGTACTGATCTTGTCTGGAGACCATATCTATAAGATGGATTATGAAGTGATGCTTGATTTCCATAAGCAGAACAATGCGGATGTTACCATCGCAGTTATGCCGGTGCCGATGGAGGAGGCAAGCCGTTTTGGTATCGTAGTGGCCGATGAGGAGAACCGTATTTGTGAGTTCCAGGAGAAACCGGCAGAGCCAAAGAGCAATCTTGCGTCCATGGGAATTTATATTTTCAGCTGGAAAGCACTGAAAGAAGCGCTCATTGCAAACGAGGATGTGGAGAACTGTGACTTTGGTATGCATGTGATCCCATACTGCTTTGATCAGGGGGAGCGTATTTTTGCATACGAATACAACGGATACTGGAAAGATGTAGGAACGCTTGGTTCTTACTGGGAAGCTAATATGGAGCTCATCGATCTGATTCCGGAGTTCAATCTGTATGAAGAATACTGGAAAATCTATACCAAGAGTGATGTCCTTGCACCACAGTATATTGCTGCTGATGCAAAAGTGGACAAGAGTATCATTGGTGAGGGTACGGAAGTGTACGGTGAAGTACATAGCTGTGTCATCGGTGCTAACGTAACCATCGGAAAAGGAAGCGTTGTCCGTGATTCCATTCTTATGGAAGGTGTGACCATCGGAGAGAATGTTGTGATCGACAAGGCGATCATCGCAGAGGATACCCTGATCGGAGACAATGCTGTGCTTGGTGTTGGTGAGGAAAAACCGAACAAATTAAAAGAGAGCGTTTATGCATTTGGCCTTGTGACCATCGGAGAAAAATCCGTGATTCCGCCAGATGTAAAAATCGGCAAAAATACTGCAATTTCAGGTGTGACAACACCGGAAGATTATCCGGATGGATTGCTTGACAGCGGGGAATATATTGTTAAGGCAGGTGGCAAATAATGAAAGCATTAGGTATTATTTTAGCAGGTGGTAATAATTACAGAATGAGAGAGCTTTCCGAAAAGAGAGCCATTGCTGCAATGCCGGTAGGCGGTGGATTCCGTGCCATTGACTTTGCACTGAGCAATATGAGCAATTCTCATATCCAGCGTGTTGCGGTTCTGACCCAGTATAATTCCCGTTCCTTAAATGAGCATCTGAACTCTTCTAAATGGTGGGATTTCGGACGTAAGCAGGGTGGCCTGTATATTTTTACACCGACGATCACGGCAGAGAACGGAAACTGGTACCGCGGAACAGCGGATGCCCTGGCACAGAACATTGATTTTCTGAAGCGCAGCCATGAACCGTATGTTATTGTGGCAGGCGGCGACTGCGTATACAAACTGGATTATAATAAGGTACTGGATTATCATATCCAGAAGAAAGCGGACATCACCATTGTGTGCAAAGATGTACCGATGACAGAGGATGTCAGCCGATTTGGTGTTGTTCAGATGAATGAAGAATCCCGTATCGTGGATTTCGAGGAAAAACCGATGGTGGCTCAGTCCCATACAGTTTCCACCGGTATTTATGTGCTGCGCAGAAGACAGCTCATTGAGATGCTGGAGAAGAGTATGCAGGAGCACCGGTTTGATTTTGTTACAGATATCCTGATCCGTTACAAGAATCTGAAGCAGATTTACGGATACAAACTGGAAAATTACTGGAGCAATATCGCCAGTGTGGAATCTTATTATCAGACAAACATGGATTTCCTGAAACCGGAGATCCGCAATTATTTCTTCCATCAGGAACCATATATATATTCCAAGGTGGATGATCTGGCTCCGGCAAAATATAATACGGGAGCAGAAGTCCGCAACAGTCTTGTGGCGAGCGGATGTATTATCAATGGAACAGTGGAGAACTCCGTACTGTTCAAACAGGTATTTGTAGGCAAGAACTGCGTAATTAAAAATTCTATTATTTTGAACGATGTTTACATTGGTGACAATACGCATATTGAGAATTGTATCGTGGAGAGCCGTGATACAATTTGTGCCAATACTTATTTATGCGGCGAAGATGAGGTGAAAATTGTGCGCGGGCACAATGAACGTTATATCATGTAGTCACGCTGTACGCGGCAGAGGGGAAAAGACCGGCATTGATGTGACAGCTCAGCATACGAACCGACCTGCTGTGAAGAAAGAAATATACACAGGGGAAAAGAAGTATGAACATTACAGATGTGAGAATTCGAAAAGTTGACAAAGAAGGAAAAATGAAGGCTGTTGTATCGATCACGATTGATAACGAATTTGCAGTGCATGACATTAAGATCATCGAGGGTGAGAAGGGTGTATTCATTGCAATGCCAAGCCGGAAAAACGCAGAAGGGGAGTATAGAGATGTAGCCCATCCGATCAATTCTGATACAAGAACACAACTTCAGGAAATGATCATGGAAAAATATCGTGAAGAAATTGCGGAAGCATAAATAATTGTGGTATACTATCCACAACTGCACAGAAGGAGAATCCTGCATTGCACAGGATTCTTTCTTTTTTGGGTTTGCGGTTTCTGCAAACCCTAAAAAAGAAAAAAGATAAAGATGCGACCAGATGCAAGAGGAAAATATCTGCTAAAGCAGATTTGCATCTGGCGCAAAATCAGAGCAAATCCATGACTGATTAGAAAGACGCATGGTTGTATCGGATTTCTCTGATTTTATCTGAATGATTTGCATTTTTTCAAAGCAAAAAGAAAAGATATCAAAAGAAACACAGGAGGAAAAATAGAAATGTACCTCATCGTAGGACTTGGAAATCCAACTGCAAAATATGAAAAAACACGGCACAATGCAGGTTTTGATGTTATTGATGCCATTGCAGATAAATATGGAATTGAACTGAATTTACGAAAAGGGAAAGCTTTTTGCGGAACCGGTTATATCGAAGGGCAGAAAGTGATGCTGGCAAAACCGCAGACGTATATGAATCTCAGTGGTGACAGTGTCAGTGCCCTGGTGAATTTTTACAAGCTGGATCCGATGGAAGATCTGATTGTTGTCTTTGACGATATCAGTCTGGCCCCGGGCAATCTGCGGATCCGGAAAAAAGGAAGTGCGGGCGGACACAACGGTATCAAAGATATTATTGCAAAAACCGGGACGGATCAGTTTGCACGGGTTAAAGTCGGCGTGGGGGAAAAACCGGCAGGCTGGGATCTGGCAGATCATGTGCTGGGACGTTTTTCGCCGGAGGACAGAGAAAAATTTGACGATGCCGTGAAAGAGGCTGTGGATGCTGTTACGTTAATGGTTCAGGACAGAACTGACGAGGCAATGAACCGATATAACCGGAAGAAATAATGAGAGTGTAGACTTGCAGAGATGCACAGAAGAATATGTCATTCATTGCATGACGTGCATCTCGCAGTAAGAATGCCGGGGGCATTCTTGAATAAATGTAAAGGAGGAATGACATGGATGCTTTTGTAAGTCCGCTGCATGAACTGGGCAGTTTTGAGGAACTGGAGCGGGCCTCGGCAGAGGAGGGTACGGTGCTCTCGGCAACCGGCTGTATGGATGCACAAAAACCACATATGATGTACGGATGGAACAATGGCAGGGGTATGCGTGTCATTGTTACTTTTAATGAACAGAAGGCACGGGAACTGCTGGATGCTTACCGGTATTTTGACCGAAAAGCGGTATATTTTCCAGCAAAGGATATTCTGTTCTATCAGTCGGATATCCGTGGTAATGCACTGACACAGGAGCGGATCCAGGCATTCAGGACCTTGTTTGAGGAAAAGGATGCGGCCATTATCACTACTTTTGATGCATTGTTGGACCGCCTGGTACGGCCGGAAGTGCTGCGTGGATTTCTGCTGCGGCTGAAGAATGAGGATACGGTAGATCTGGAAGTGCTGCGCAGACGTTTGGTAGGGCTGGGTTATGAGAGTGTCTATCAGGTAGAAACACCGGGCGAATTTGCCATCCGTGGCGGTATCGTGGATATTTTTGCACTGACGGAGGAACTCCCTTACCGCATCGAACTGTGGGGGGATGAGGTAGATTCCATCCGTACTTTTGATCCGGACAGCCAGCGTTCCGTGGATACCATGGAAGAGATCGTGGTGTATCCGGCAGCGGAACTTGTGCTGACAAGAGAGCAGAAAAGTGAAGGATTGGACCGCATTGTAAAGGAAGGAAAAAAAATCACAGAACGTTTCCGAAAGGAGATGAAAACCCAGGAAGCACACCGGTTACAGGAAGCGGTAGATTTGCTGAAAGAGCAGGTGGAGGAACTTGGAAGCCTCAGGGCGGCAGAGAGTTATCTGACGTATTTTTATCAGGATACTGTGGGATTTCTGGAGTTTGCCTCCCGTTGTGCCGGGGCACAGGAGCAGAAATTGCTGATCTTTATAGATGAACCGGCTCGCTGCCTGGAGAAAGCGTCTGCAGTGGAAAAAGAATTTTCCCAGAGTATGACGCAGCGTCTGGAGAAAGGTTATATTTTGCCGGGACAGGCAGATATTCTATATACCCATCAGACGGTGACAGCACAGATACAGCAGTTTGGCTGTATCCTGATCTCGGCCATGGAACTGCGGGCAGAGGGACTGACACCGGCGCAAAGCTGCTTTTTCCAGGTGCATTCTGTCAATGCTTACAACAGCAGTTTTGAACTGCTCTCCAAAGATCTGAAAAGTTATAAAAAACGCAAATACCGGGTGATCCTCATGTGCAGCTCCCAGACCCGTGCGGAGCGTATGGCGGAGGATCTGCGACAGGAGGAACTGAATGCATTTTTTACGACTGATACAGACCGTGCGGTGCAGCCGGGAGAAGTCATGGTGCTGTATGGCAAGCTGAAACGCGGATTTGAATATCCGGATATCAAATTCGTCGTGCTGACAGAGACCGACATTTTTGGTGGGGAAAAGAAGAAACGGAAAAAGAAAAAGAAGATTTACGAGGGTGAGCATATCCAGAGTTTCTCCGAACTGAAACCGGGAGATTATGTGGTGCATGAGAATCACGGTCTCGGTATTTTCCGCGGCATAGAGAAAATCGAAGTCGACAAGACCATGCGGGATTACATGAAGATTGAGTATGATAAAGGCGGCAATCTGTATGTGTTGGCGACACAGCTTGATCTGATCCAGAAATATGCCGGTGCGGATGCGAAGAAACCGAAGCTGAACCGTCTGGGCGGACAGGAGTGGACAAAGACCCGGCACCGGGTACAGAAAGCGGTACAGGAAGTGGCGCAGGAACTGGTGGAATTGTATGCCATCCGGCAAAGTAAGGAAGGCTATGAGTATGGACCGGATACGGTATGGCAGCGGGAATTTGAGGAAATGTTTCCATATGATGAGACGGAGGATCAGCGTCTTGCCATCGAAGCGACGAAGGCGGATATGGAAAGCAGGAAGATCATGGATCGTCTGATCTGCGGTGACGTTGGTTTTGGCAAGACAGAGGTGGCAATCCGAGCGGCTTTCAAAGCAGCGCAGGAGGAAAAACAGGTTATTTATCTGGTGCCGACGACGATTCTGGCACAGCAGCATTACAATACATTTGCACAGCGGATGAAGGATTTTCCGATCAATGTGGAACTGATGTGCCGGTTCCGTACTCCGAAGCAGCAGAAAGCGACTCTGGAGGGGCTGAAGCGTGGAACCGTGGATATCGTGATCGGAACCCACCGCCTGCTGTCTAAGGATGTGGAGTGCAAAAATCTCGGTCTGCTGATCATTGATGAGGAACAGCGGTTTGGCGTGACACATAAAGAAAAGATCAAACAGATGAAAAAGGATGTGGATGTGCTGACGCTGACAGCAACCCCGATTCCGAGAACGCTGCATATGAGTCTGATCGGTATCCGTGACATGAGTGTATTGGAAGAACCGCCTCAGGATCGTATGCCGATCCAGACTTATGTTATGGAATATGATGAAGAAATGATCCGGGAAGCCATTGAGCGTGAAATGGCCAGGGACGGTCAGGTGTACTATGTATTCAACCGGGTCAACCAGATTGCAGAAGTGGCAGCAAGGATTGCAGAACTGGTGCCGGATGCAGATGTGGCATATGCGCACGGTCAGATGAGTGAGCGGGAACTGGAGCGCGTGATGTATCAGTTCATGAACGGGGAAGTGGATGTGCTGGTGTCGACTACTATTATTGAAACCGGACTGGATATCGGAAATGTCAATACGATGATCATTCACGATGCGGATAATCTGGGACTATCCCAGTTGTACCAGCTGCGAGGAAGGATTGGACGTTCCAACCGGACAGCCTATGCGTTCCTGATGTACCGAAGAAATAAGATGCTGAAAGAAGTGGCAGAGAAACGGCTGTCTGCCATCCGGGAATTTACCGATCTGGGAAGCGGGTTCAAGATTGCCATGAAAGATCTTGAGATCCGGGGAGCCGGGAATCTGCTGGGCGAGCAGCAGCATGGTCATATGGAAGCCGTCGGATATGATCTGTACTGTAAGATGCTGAATGAAGCGGTAAAAACGGCAAAGGGAGAAGCAGTGGAAGAATCCTTTGAGACATCCATCGATATTGAGCTGGATGCCTATATTCCAAACGGTTATATCGCAAATGAATATCAGAAGCTGGATATTTACAAGCGGATCGCAGCCATTGAAAATGAGGAAGAAAAGGATGAGATGCTGGATGAACTGATCGACCGTTTTGGAGAACCGCCGCGGCCGGTACAGAATCTGCTGCGAGTGGCACAGTTGAAAGCAGAAGCTCACAGCCTGTATTTTGTGGAAATCAAAGAGTCTTCCAATGACATTACCTTCCGGATGTTTGAACGTGCGAAAGTAAATGGAAGCAACATTCCGCTGGTGGTGGAGAAAAATAAACCATTGTTGTCCTTTGTTCCGGATAAAAAAGAACCGTATTTTTATTATCGAAAACAAAAAAACAGTCCCGATACGATTGAGGTGATCTGTCGTGTGCTGGCAGACTGCCGGGAATTGTTGACAGAGTAGGATTTGTAATGTAAAAATACCTTGCGGTGACGGGGAATCTACGCTATACTTGACAAATGAAAGTATCCGCTATGTGCAGTGATTCTGAGAGGAATATGTCAGCTTACGTTGACCAGAGTGATGCACCAGGTTTCACGTGCGTTCGACTTGAATCATTATATCATGCACAGGCCGGATATCGGAAAACAGACAGAATTTAATTATAAATAGTATTAAGAGACATAATATCACATGCGGTACAGATTTTCGATGGAAACATACGTGGAAGCTGATGACCGTTATAGATGGAGGAAACCATGAGATTTAAGAAATTTGCTGCAATTATCCTGATGAGTACCATGATTGGAACGATGAGTCTGAGCGGATGCGGCGGCGTGAACAAAGATGCAGTGGCAATTACGATGACAAGTGATGACAAAGATGCCATCGAAGTGACTATGGGATATGCAAACTTTGCGGCACGTATTCAGCAGGCCGGTTATGACAGTGTTTTTGCTTCTTATTATGGAGATGACTACTGGACAAATGACTCCTATGCAAAGGATGGAAAGAACATGCAGGAATCTATAAAGGATAGTGTACTGGAAAGCATTGAGACACAGTATCTGCTGGAGAAACATATGTCAGATTACGGTGTGGAGATCACAGAGGAAGATCAGGCAGCCATCAAAAAAGCAGCAGAGCAGTTTATGTCTGACAACTCCAAAGCAGCACTCAAAGAAGTGGGAGCTACACAGGAGTATGTAGAGCGTTATCTGTATCTGCAGACAGTAGAGAAGAGAATGAAGGCAGCCATCAGCGCGACTGCTGATACAAACGTATCCGATGAGGAAGCAGCACAGAGAACATTCAGTTATATGAAGATCAGTCTGACAACTTATACGGATGAGAGCGGCAAACAGCAGACTTATAGCGCAGATGAGACCACTGTAGTGAAGAAAAATGCAGACGATGCAGCACAAAAAGCACAGAGCGATTTTGATGGAACCGCACAAGAATATTCCTACGATGTAAAGACATATTCTTATGGAAGCGATGAAAAGAGCGAGGCAGATGGCGGTTTCTGTGATGCGGTCATCGCAGCGGCAAACAGCATGACAGCCGGACAGGTATCCGGTCTGATCGAGGGTGCCGACTGTTATTATATCATCCGACTGGACAGCGAGTTTGATGCAGATGCAACAGAAAAGAAGAAAGAAAGTATCATCAGTGACCGTCAGGATCAGCTTTATCAGGATGTAACGGATGGATACAAAGACGCTGTGAAGATCAAAGTTGATGAGGATGAGTGGGCGAAAGTGAAATTTGATAATATCTTTACTACACCGTCTGCTGCTGACAACAGCGATTCCAGCGCGACAGCAGAATAAGATGCCGGTTTTGCAGATCAGAAGGTGTACATTGGAAAGATCACAGACCGGATATCAGAAATTCAGATAAAACAGACAGAGCGGACATTTGTCCGCTTTGTTTCACGGGTTACAGGATAGAAGCTTACAGAGAAAGATTTAGTTGAGAGATGAAAAAAGAAAATATTGTTTTAATAGGCATGCCGGGTGTTGGAAAAAGTACCATCGGTGTCGTTCTGGCAAAAGTTCTTGGATATGAGTTTATTGATGCAGATCTGCTGATCCAGAAAGCAGAGGGCAAGCTGCTCCGGGAAATCATCGAGGAGAAGGGAACGGACGGTTTTATCGAAGTGGAGAACCGTGTAAACAGCCAGATCCGGACAACACACAGTGTGATTGCGACCGGCGGAAGCGTCGTGTATGGAAAAGAAGCGATGGAGCATCTTGGTTCCATCGGAACAATCGTATATCTGAAACAGAATCTGAAGCCACTGGAGCGTCGGCTGCGCAACATCAAAGGACGTGGCGTTGTATTGAAACCGGGTCAGACATTAGCCGGACTGTACAAAGAGCGTGTGGTCTTATATGAAAAATATGCCGACATCATTGTGGATGAATATAAACTGAATGTAGAACAGACATTAGATGCTGTTTTACAGGCATTAAAAGAAAAGAATGGAACCGAAAAGGCTGAAGATGAATAAAATAAAGCAAAGTTTCTTTTCTAAGAGAGAATTTCATGATACAATAGGTGAAAATGAAAGATTTTCTTGACAATTTTTTTAAGATATAGTTATAATAGCGTGTTTAAATATATAGCATAGAGGTGCAAAATGGATCAATATGTAATAAAAGGTGGAAATCCGTTAATCGGAGATGTGGCAATCGGCGGGGCAAAGAATGCAGCGCTGGCGATTCTTGCCGCAGCAGTGATGACGGACGAAACCGTTACAATAGATAATTTACCAAATGTCCGTGATATCAATGTCATGCTTCAGGCAATCGAGAACATTGGTGCGACTGTCGAGCGGATCGACGTTCACACGGTAAAAATCAACGGCTCAACCATTCATGAAACGAGCGTTGACAATGAATACATCAGAAAAATCCGTGCGTCCTATTATCTACTGGGCGCCTTACTTGGAAAATATAAAGATGCAGAAGTAGCACTGCCGGGCGGATGTGCGATCGGAAGCCGTCCAATCGACCTGCATCTGAAAGGATTCCGTGCTATGGGTGCGGAGATTGACATTCACCATGGTCTGGTAGCAGCGAAGGCAGACCGCCTTTGTGGTACCCATATTTATATGGATAAGGTTTCCGTAGGAGCCACCATCAATATCATGATGGCAGCAGCTATGGCAGAGGGAAAGACAATCATCGAGAATGCAGCGAAAGAGCCGCATGTCGTTGATGTGGCAAATTTCCTGAACCGAATGGGAGCTAATATCCGCGGAGCCGGAACTGACGTGATCCGTATTTCCGGTGTTGAGAAACTGCACAAGACGGAATATTCTATCATTCCGGATCAGATCGAGGCAGGTACATTTATGTTTGCGGCAGCCGCAACACATGGTGATGTCACAGTAAAAAATGTCATTCCGAAGCATCTGGAGGCAACCAGTGCGAAACTGATCGAAGTAGGATGTGAGATTCAGGAGTTTGATGATGCAGTACGTGTCATCGCAAAGAATCCACTGCATCATACGCAGGTGACTACACTGCCGTATCCGGGCTTCCCGACAGATATGCAGCCACAGATGGGTGTGGTACTGGGTGTTTCCGAGGGAACAAGCACCATTACCGAGAGCATTTTCGAGAACCGTTTCAAATATGTGGATGAACTGGAGAAGATGGGTGCTAATATCAAAGTGGAAGGTAATATCGCGATCATCAACGGTGTGGAGCGTTATACCGGCGCGAGAGTCAGCGCACCGGATCTTCGTGCAGGCGCAGCTCTGGTCATTGCAGGACTGGCAGGCGACGGCATCACTATCGTAGACGACATCTACTATATTGAACGTGGATATGAGGCGTTTGATGAGAAATTCAGAGGCCTTGGCGGCATGATGGAAAAGGTAAGTTCTGAGAAAGAGATTCAGCAGTTCCGGTTAAAAATCTGATCCGTGACAGAAGACTGATATCCGGCAGAAGTGAGAAAAATGAATAGCAGGCGGGCGGGTGAAACAAACTGCCCGCTTTTTTCGTCTGTTAGCATACTTTCCTGCGTCTCCGTATAGATCAGATGAAAAAATATGGATTTTTCCAGCTTTTTGACGATTTGTTCAACATTTTCGGGGGAATCTGTTGGTTGACTTTTGCTACTTTCGAATGTATGATACATAAAGTATGACTGCAATAACGTGAACAGTGGGAGTTCACATGTTTCAATTTAGATTAGAATGAGAGAGAAAGAACGGAGGATAATTATGGAAAAATTATTATTTACTTCTGAGTCAGTTACAGAGGGACATCCGGACAAAGTCTGCGATGCCGTATCTGATGCAATTCTGGATGCCTGCATGGCACAGGATCCGATGAGCCGTGTTGCCTGCGAGACAGCTGCTTGTACAGGTTTCGTATTAGTAACAGGTGAGATCACTACAAAAGCACAGCTTGATATCCCGTCTATCGTTCGTCAGACTGTAAACGAGATTGGTTACAATGATGCAAAGACAGGTTTCGATGGAAATACATGTGCAGTTATGGTTGCTCTGGATCAGCAGTCCGCTGATATTGCTATGGGTGTTGACAAAGCACTGGAAGCAAAAGAGGGAGCACTGACTGACGATCTGGATACAGGTGCCGGTGATCAGGGTATGATGTTCGGTTATGCTACAAACGAGACACCGGAGTTAATGCCTTACCCGATCTCTCTTGCTCACAAAATGGCTCTTCAGCTTACAAAAGTTCGTAAAGACGGCACATTAAGCTACTTAAGACCAGACGGAAAAACCCAGGTTTCCGTAGAGTATGATGAGAACGGCGCACCGAAGAGATTAGAGGCTGTTGTTCTTTCCACACAGCATGATGATGATGTAACTCAGGAGCAGATCCATGAGGATATCAAAAAATATGTATTCGATCCGATCCTTCCGGCAGAGCTGATCGATGATGAGACAAAATTCTTCATCAATCCGACAGGACGTTTCGTAATCGGTGGACCGCACGGTGATGCAGGTCTGACAGGACGTAAGATTATCGTTGATACATACGGTGGAATGGCTCGTCACGGCGGCGGAGCTTTCTCCGGAAAAGACTGTACAAAAGTAGACCGTTCTGCAGCATATGCAGCACGTTACGTTGCAAAGAATATCGTTGCAGCAGGTCTGGCTGACAAATGCGAGATTCAGCTTTCCTACGCAATCGGTGTAGCACAGCCGACATCCATTATGGTAGATACATTCGGAACAGGCAAACTGTCTGATGAGAAACTGGTTGAGATCGTTCGTGAGAACTTCGATCTTCGTCCGGCTGGCATCATCAAAATGCTTGACTTAAGAAGACCGATCTACAAAGCAACAGCTGCTTACGGACACTTTGGACGTACAGACGTAGATCTTCCTTGGGAAGCAACTGACAAAGTTGATGTATTAAAGAAATATCTGTAAGATAAATAATTATGGAATGAGATAAAAATCTCCGTCGTTTGTTGAAAAACAGCGGCGGAGATTTTTTTACGTTCTATATCAGAATCTGAGAAAAACAGATTATCCATCGGTCTCATAAGCGGAAATGTCTTCTTCAGATACTGATCAGTTAACGATTGATATATTCCATTGGAATCTGATAAACCTATGTTGCAGATTTGTAGTTAGCAGTTAAAAATGAAAAGTCGTTACATTTTGATATAAAGATATATCGGAATGTAGCGATTTTTCCTTTTTCCAGACTTTTGATTTGAGAGTGTCTATGCTACAATAGTTAGCAGAAGAAGTAGCAGAAGATTTTTTGCGTCAGGAGGCTATACGATGGGAACATATCTGAATCCGGATAACAGTAAATTTCAGGAAAGTATTAATTCTGATATTTATGTAGATAAAACGGGATTGATTACCTATACCAATTCTGTGATACACACGCAGCAAAAATGTATCTGTGTCAGCCGGCCACGCCGGTTTGGAAAATCTATGGCCGCCAATATGCTTTCAGCATATTACAGCCGTGGCTGTGATTCAAAAGAATTATTTCAAAATCTTGAGATCGCTGAGGATGCTCAGTTTGAAACATATCTGAATCAGTATGATGTGATTTTCCTGAATGTGCAGGAGTTTCTGAGTCAGAGTAAAAATATCGATGAGATGATCTCTCTGATTCGCAGAAGCGTATTGTGGGATTTGTTGGGGGAATATCCGGAGTTTCGGTATTTTGATACTTCCAATCTGACACGGACGATGCAGGATGTTTATCAGCAGACGAAATGCTCGTTTGTAGTGATCATCGATGAGTGGGATTGTGTGTTCCGGGAATATAAAACAGATCGGGAGACGCAGGAACGGTATCTTGATTTCTTACGGGATCTGCTGAAAGATAAAGGATATATTCATTTGGCCTATATGACAGGAATCTTACCGATAAAAAAATATGGAACTCATTCTGCATTGAATATGTTTGATGAGTTTTCGATGATTGAGCCGGGACCACTGGCGTCTTATGTTGGTTTTACAGAAACAGAAGTTCAGAAACTGTGCGGTCAGTACGACATGGAGCTTGAGGAAGTGAAAAACTGGTACGATGGATATTCTTTTGATAAAGCTTTATCAGTGTACAGTCCGCGTTCGGTTGTAAGCTGTATGCGTCTCGGAAAGATAGGGAATTACTGGAATCAGACGGAGACATTTGAGGCATTGCAGGTGTATATTGATATGAATTTTGACGGCCTGAAAGATGATGTACTCAGTATGATTGCGGGAAATCAGGTTCCTGTCAATATCGGAAGTTTTACAAATGACATGACGACATTCCGGTCGGAAGATGATGTGCTGACATTGCTGATTCATCTTGGCTATCTCGGATATGACAGCGATAATAAAGCTGTATTTATTCCAAATGGAGAGATTCGGTCAGAGTATGTGAATGCAGTGTCTGTATCTGACTGGGGAGAAGTCTCCAAAGGTTTGAAAAATTCTGCGGACACGCTGCAGGCTATCTGGGAAAATCGACCGTTGCAGGTGGCAGAAGGAATTCGGCAGGCGCATTTTGAAACATCACATATCCAATATAATGATGAGAATGCTCTGAGTTATACGGTATCGCTTGCTTTGTATGCAGCAAGAAATTTTTATACGGTGCACAGAGAATTTCCTGGTGGAAAAGGATTTGCAGATCTTGTGTTTATTCCACGGAAGAAGTTTTCGGAGAAACCGGCACTGGTCGTGGAATTGAAATGGGATAAGACTGTCAGAGGGGCGATCACGCAGATAAAAGAAAAAGAGTATTGCCGCAGTCTGGAAGAATATCACGGAAATCTGTTGCTGGTAGGAATTAATTATGACCGTAAAACCAGAGAACATACATGTTGCATAGAAGAAATGGAGCGATAGAAATTGCAACCTTTTGATTTCGTATTTTCTATGCTATAATGAAAAACAAGTGAAAATTAATGGTTTAGAAAAAGGAAAGGAGAGAGAAGACATGAAAAAAAGAAACAGAAGACTGCTTGCCGTATTGTGTGCTGTCGTTACTGCGGCAGGTATCGCAGCATCGGCGATGACTCCGGTGTACGCGGCACAGAATGAAGTAACGAATGAAGAAGCTGTAAATGCTGAAGTTATGAGTGCCGGAAACACGAAGGATGATGTGGATGACTCCGGAAAAGCGGATGAACAGGAGGATGTTTATTCGCTGAAATATATCACTGTGGATGGTCGTACGGCATGGTATTATGCAAATGAAAAAGGCGAAGTGGATAAGGATTACATCGGTGTGACAGATAATGACTATGGCTGGTGGTACGTCAAAAACGGAGAAGTTGATTTCTCCTATACCGGACTTGGCTTTAATGATGCAGGCTGCTGGAGAATCGTGGATGGAGCCGTGGATTTTGGCTGTACCAGTGTGGTAGACAGTGAGTATGGCTGGTGGTATGTCCGTGACGGTCACGTAGACTATTCTTACACAGGAATTGCACCGAATGAGTATGGTTGGTGGAGAATCGTCAACGGTCAGGTTGATTTTACCTGCAACAGCGTTGAGTCAAATGAATATGGCTGGTTTTATCTCAGAAACGGTCAGGTTGATTTTTCTTATACAGGGCTCGGATTCAATGATGCTGGATGCTGGCGTATTGTAAACGGAGCAGTAGATTTTGGCTGTACCGGCGTGGTAGACAGTGAATATGGCTGGTGGTATGTGCGGAATGGTCAGGTGGACTATTCGTATACCGGAATTGCTCCGAATGAGTATGGCTGGTGGAGAATCGTCAACGGTCAGGTTGATTTCAACTGTAACAGTGTTGAGTGCAATGATGCAGGCTGGTTCTGCATCCGTGGTGGCAAAGTAGACTTTGATTTTAACGGAATCGCATCTAACAGTTCAGGAAACTGGTGTATCTGGGGCGGCAAGGTCAACTTTGGCTACGACGGTGGCGTGAAATATCTGGGAAGTACTTATCTCGTTCTGGATGGAGAGGCTTTCTGTATAGATGAACAGATTGGAAAAGGCAGTGTGGGATTTCTGGAACTGATCAATCCGACGATTAGCGGCCTGTTTAACTGTGGTTATGCTTATGATCAGTATACGGTCATAGGAGCAGCAGATGATGCGACATCTCTGGAGAATATGAGACAGGCACTTTACGGAATCTTAGAGTGCAATGAGCTGAGAAAGGCTCATGGTCTTCAGGAACTAAAAATATCAAATAGCCTGATGGCAATTGCAGAGTATGATACCAATGCATCTGCATATGCGATGGATCATATCGGAGTCTTTAACGTTGGAGAGAACCTTGCATGGGGACCTTCCTTCTGGGATCCGTTTGACGGATGGTATACACAGGAAAAAGCGGACTTCGATCAGGGCAATTATGCGAATGTAGGACATTATCTGAATATTATTGATGACAGTTATACGATTACCGGATTTGCCGTAAATCAGAAAAGTGCATATGGTAACACATATGGTCAGGTATTTTCAGGTATGGAATATGAGGGTGACTGTTTCAGTGTAGATGATTATTGTGGATTTTTTATGCTTTATTACAATGCAGTTTATAACCCGGTAGTACTTGGTTAATCAGTCTGTGATTCTGAGAACAATACATGCAGCAGACAGTATAGAACAGATCTTACATAGACAGTAGAAAGGGCAGCCTTTTGTATCAGTATGATACGTGAAGGCTGTCCTTTCCAAGTCATTTTATAAAAAGTTTACGATTGCAGAATGTAAATCATCGAATATCCGTGTTATAATGAAAAAAGCAATGAGCAGTGCTATATGAATGAAAATAGAGTACGTAATAGATATTCATGAAAGACTGCAGAGGTGGAGAATACGATGAAACTGAAAACACGTTTGATGGTTGCATTTTGCATTATTATCATTTTGCCGATCGCATTGGCCGGAGCGGCAATTCTCGGATTATACCGGATACAGACAAAGGCGATTCAGAAAAATTATGGTCTGGAGGCATCGGATACCCAGGGGGTATTATCGAATTCCCTGCAGCTGATGAGCCGCTATACGAAAACGGAATATGATGAGATCTGCAAACAGGCAAAAGCAGATCCGGAAAAACTCGAATCTGTCAGTTATCTGACGGAAGTAAATACAAAACTGCAGGAGAAGAGCTCTTATCTGATTTTTTGCAAAAACGGAATTCTGGTTTACAATGGATATCATGGAGATTCAAGCATCAGTGACGAGCAGTGGGAAGAACAGCTCCCTTCCTATGGCGAGGGTGACAGCAGCACAGGTGCGGCATATTATGTGGACAATGATGCGCAGTCGCTGCTAAAACAGGTTGACTTTGAAAGCAGCAGGGGGGATCAATGCAGTGTCTATATCATTACATCATCAGAGAGTATACAGCCGGAGATTAAGAAACTGATGATAGACATTGGTTTGTCGGTACTTCTGATCCTTGCATTGACTGCCGGGGTGATGACAATCTGGATCTATCGGGGAACGATGGTTCCGATTAAAAAGCTTCAGGTTGCCACAAAAAATATCAAAGAAGGAAATCTGGATTTTACCATTGATTATGATGAACCGGATGAGATGGGAGATCTGTGCCGGAATTTTGAGGATATGCGCAAGCGGCTGAAGGAATCGACGGAAGAGAAGATGGCAGCTGAGAAGGAAAACCGTGCATTGATCAGTAATATCGCCCATGACCTGAAGACTCCGATCACGGCGGTGAAAGGATATTCCGAAGGTATTCTGGATGGTGTGGCAGATACACCGGAGAAACAGGAGCGTTACATCCGCACGATTTATAATAAAGCAAATGAGATGGATCGTCTGTTGAATGAACTGACGCTGTATTCGAAAATTGATACAAACCGTATCCCATACAATTTCAAGAAGATCAATGTGTCAGATTATTTCAATGATTGTATCGAGGAAATTGGCCTGGATCTGGAGACCAGGGGTATTGGTCTGACTTATTTTAATTATGCGGATGAGGATATTGTGATCATTGCAGATCCGGAGCAGCTGATGCGTGTGGTTAACAATATTGTGACAAATGCCATCAAATATATGGACAAACAGAAGGGACAGATCAATGTCCGGATCAAGGACGTGGGTGATTTTATCCAGGTTGAGATCGAGGATAACGGAAAAGGCATTTCTGCCCGTGATCTGCCGTATATTTTTGACCGTTTTTACCGGACGGATTCTTCGAGAAATTCTTCCACCGGAGGCAGCGGTATCGGTCTGTCTATCGTAAAGAAGATTATTGAGGACCACGGTGGAAAAATCTGGGCGACAAGTAAAGAAAAGACAGGTACAACTATGTACTTTGTCATTCGAAAATATCAGGAGGTACCAAATGAGTAAGATTTTAATAGTAGAAGATGAAGAGGCAATCGCAGATCTGGAGAAAGATTATCTGGAGCTGAGCGGCTTTGATGTGGAGATAGAGAATGACGGAACCAGCGGTATGGAGCGGGCGCTGAATGAAGATTTTGATATGTTTATCCTGGATCTCATGCTGCCGGGGACAGACGGATTTGAAATCTGTCGAAAAATACGTGAGAAAAAAAACACACCGGTGCTGATGGTTTCTGCGAAAAAAGATGATATTGATAAAATCCGCGGACTCGGGCTTGGTGCGGATGATTATATCACAAAGCCATTTTCACCGAGTGAACTGGTTGCCCGGGTAAAAGCACATCTGGCACGGTATGAACGCCTGATCGGCAGTACGGCACAGAAAAATGATATCATTGAGATCCGTGGCATCCGTATTGATAAAACTGCCCGTCGTGTATGGGTCAACGAAGAAGAAAAACAGTTTACTACGAAAGAGTTTGATCTGCTGACATTTCTGGCAGAGAATCCGAACCATGTATTTACCAAAGATGAACTGTTTTCCAAAATATGGGATATGGAATCCATCGGTGATATTGCAACCGTTACTGTCCATATCAAGAAGATCCGTGAAAAAATTGAGTTCAACACTGCAAAACCACAGTATATTGAGACAATCTGGGGTGTTGGATACAGATTCAAATTGTAAAGAATAATGTATATTGGGACGGACAGATTTACAAAAACAGGGGTAGATACTGTCCGTTCTGTTTATCAGAAAAAAGATAGGAATACATGAAAGATGAGAGTAAAACAACCGGAAATTATTTTTGAGGATGACACAGTCATTGTCTGCCGCAAGGAGGCCGGTGTGGCGGTTCAGACTGCCCGGGCCGGACAGGCAGATATGGTGAGTCTGCTGAAGAATTATCGGGCGAAAAAGAAAGAGGAGCCTTATATCGGTCTGATCCACCGTCTGGACCAGCCGGTGGAAGGTGTGATGGTGTTTGCCAAGACAAAGCAGGCCGCAGCGAAGCTGTCAGTTCAGGTGAGCAGCCGAAGTATGGAAAAAGAATATCTGGCAGTGACAGAAGGCATTCCGCAGCCGTCAGAAGGAGAACTCTGTGACTGGCTGCTGCGGAACGGACGTACAAACACTTCACAGGTGGTAGAGCCGGGGACACCACAGGCAAAGGACGCAAAATTGCGTTATCAGGTGGAGCAGACGGATGAGGAGCAGCAGAAAGCGCTGGTGCATATCTGGCTTCACACCGGGCGGCATCATCAGATCCGGGTACAGTTTGCACATGCGGGATATCCGTTGATGGGCGATACAAAATACGGAAGAGAAGCAGTTGCTGGCAGATACTGTCCGGTGGCGCTGTGTTCCTGCCGGATTGCTTTTATACATCCGGTGACGGGAAAAGAGATGGAATTTACGATCCGGCCCAAGGGAAACGTGTTTACGCAGATGGCGTGAAAAGTAATTTCAAGTCGAACGCACGTGAGACTTGGTGCGTGATTCTGGTCAGCGAAAGCTGACATATTCTTCTCAGAATCACTGCACATCCTCGCGGAGCGTTTATCTCAGTCGGAGATTGAACTCCCACTGAGAAAGATTTGTTATTACTTACCACTTGCAGAAGTGGGAGTCTCAACTCAGACTGAGATGAAATATGGTCGTAAGACTTGCATTTTACCAGTGCTTTATTGTATGATAAAAAATACAAAACATGTAAAGAATATGTGTCATAGGGGTATGAAAAATGGAGATCAAAAGTGTTACGATTTTACAGAAGACAGATCAGGCAGGCTTATTTATCAGCGGAAGTGCAGCCGGACGGAATGTGTTGTATACCTGCGAGGAACTGGAGCGACAGGAAAAAAATAAGTGCTGCCGTTTTTCTGTTTATGATAATCATGAAGATGCGGAAAGCAAGGATATTGAGGAAGGGCGTGGTTTCCCGCTGCAGAACTATCTGGATGCTGCATGTGTGACAGATACCGAGGAAATTCGTCTGAAAAGTGTAGATGGGTTCGAATCAATCGTGACAGAACTGAAATCAAAAAGGTATTATTTCCCGAAACTGAGAGAGGGGATGTCAGAGGGACGGGAGCCACGTGAGGCTTTTATTTCTTTCTATAAAAACGGTATACCAGTGAAATACTATCCGCATCCCACAATTATGTTTGGACAGCAGGGACTGGATGACAAAAACAAAGACTATTTTTCGAAAGGAATCCGTATGCTGGTGGCAGGAAGTCAGGAGCAGGGATTCTGGGTGCGTGGAACCGGACTGCGTTGTAACCGCTATTTTTCACTGGGCAGTTTTTTTGAATTAAATAGAGCGGAGGCAGGAACCATATACTGGATGGAATTGAAGTATGCAGACGGAAGTCATCAAAAGGCTCCGGCAATCCGGCTGACGCGATCCTTCTGGGAGGAGCAGGCAGAGTGTGCGCCGGAATATATGGATCAGCTGCGTGCAGTGGATCATGCGGGAGAAACCATCGGAAACGTAACGGATGCGATATGGCTGTTTTTGCTGGATGAAACATATAAAAGGATCGGATATTATGATGGAACTACGGTTTCAGAAGATTTTGCAGGTATCGTGGCTGGCGAATTGGAGCCGATAGTTTCCCGGTGTGAAAAACGTGTGCCGCAGACAACGGTAAAGGATAGTGATTTTTACATCAGGATCCGACGACAGGGTCAGGAACTGGCAACCTGGTATTACAGCTTTGCAGAACTCCAATCTGCATACGGTGATGTTGCATCTGAGGAAGAATATTGTTATTATAATCATAATATGAACAACGGCCAGGGCGGACAGCGCAAGGTAACGGCACATGGATGGCTGTTATTGAACTTGCTGGAGTTTTTGCCGCAGATTCCGGACCGTGAGGAGATTGAAAACGGATCGGTGTTGTTTCAGATTTTTACCAATGACAATTACAAGGAAAAAATTGTGCTTTCAGCGGACGAACTTTCGGCGTATCGTTTTATCCTGGCTTATGAACAGGATCAGCGGACGCAGACAGGAGCGGAACCTGGTGATACCAGTCTGTGGGAGGATGCAGAAAGACGGTTTGTACCAATCAGGGGTACAACGCCATTCCGTGTGTACTGTGGAAAAGAAAGTGCAAATCCTTCTGTATATAAGAACGTGGCTGGGATGCAGGTGGAACTGTTGTTCTGAACGCAGGACAACTGATGACTGAAGATATGGATTCAGTGGAAAGGAGAGGATGTATGATTACGGATCATTACAATAGAAATATTGACTATATCAGAATATCCATTACGGACCGCTGTAATCTGAGATGCAGATATTGCATGCCGGAGGATATTTCATTTGTCGGACATGACAAGATTTTACGTTACGAGGAAATTACACGGATTGTGCAGATTCTGGCGCGGCGGGGGATTACAAAGGTAAAGATTACCGGTGGGGAGCCGTTGGTGCGGCACGGATGCACGGATCTGATCCGTGAGATTAAGGAAATACCGGGCATTGAGATAGTGACGCTGACTACCAATGGGATTTTACTGCAGTCCATGCTGCCGAAGCTTCTGGAAGCAGGCGTGGATGCGGTGAATGTCAGTCTGGACACATTTCAGAGGGCACGGTATGAGCATCTGACCGGAAAAGATGCTTGTGAGATGGTGCTTGCCGGAATTCAGGATGCATACAAAAGCGGAATTCCGTTAAAACTAAACTGTGTTCCGATCGAGGGGGAAAATACGGATGAATTGTCAGAATTCTTTTCATGGGCGAAGAGGAAACAGATTGCAGTACGTTTTATTGAGATGATGCCTATCGGATATGGAAAGACCTATAAATCAGTTCCGTCGGATGAGATTCTGCGGCAATTTTTTGAAGCATATCCGGATGCCTATCGTCTGGAAAAATCGCTGGGAAATGGTCCGGCTGTATATTACAGTGCACCTGGTTTTGCAGGGGAAATCGGTGTGATCGGAGCAATTCATGAGAAATTTTGCAATACATGCAATCGGATCCGGCTGACATCAGAAGGATTTTTGAAATTGTGCCTGTATTCCGGGGAAGGACTGGACCTGAGAGCTATGCTGCGGGGTGGTTGTTCCGATGAGGAGATTGCGGAGGCTGTTACAAAGGTGATTGAGCGAAAACCAAAGGAACATCATTTTACAGAAGATGGACTGCATTTGCCGGGAATCGGACCGGCAGATGCGGATACCCGGAAGATGTCACAGATCGGAGGGTAAATAATCATTGCATATTTTACAGAAACGTATTATACTACGCTTAGTAAAAAATAAGGAGGTACAATAGAATGGCACAGATTACCAAAGACACCATGATCGGTGAATTATTACGTGATCAGGAGCATATCGACAGCATTGCAGAAGTATTATTCGGTATTGGTATGCATTGCCTGGGCTGCCCGTCTTCCCAGATGGAGACAATCGAGCAGGCTGCTATGGTGCATGGCATTGAGCCGCAGGAATTAGTAGACCGCCTCAATGATGTTGTAGCATAAGGCTGCGTTCGGCTTGAAATAATTTAAAAAAAAGAATGGTTCTGATAAGAGCCATTCTTTTTGTTTGTATACAGAAAATTGCTGTCAATTTCCTGTAGGTCCTGTCGATTTACAATATTATCAAGTAATCTTGCCAAGCTGCTGTAAAGCATTTCCACGGATGATCTTCTGGAAATGTTCCTCATAAAAAGCTTGAAGTCCTGCCGTATATTTCTGTGGTTTCAGATAGGAACAGATCAGGTTGATTACACGGTTAAACTCAGAAATCGTATGCTGACTCTGATGTACGATCAGATGATAGGTGTGTTCCTGAGGATCTTTGTATAATGTATTTTTGCCCTGATAAAAACCATGCAGTGCCTCAGCAGCCAGAATAATGGCATCGAGATCAGCACAGGTGAACATGCGGATCAGATTGGATGGCAGTTCTCTGTCTGTTTCTGTCGTTTCTTTTTCTTCTGTTTTGGAAGCATTCTGTTCCTGTCTCAGACGCTGCAGAAGCTGCAGAAACTGCGTTGCAGTGTCATCAACCTCGGATGTATCAATGGAATCGGCATCCAGATCAAGCGGAAGACCGTCATCTGATTCATCTTCCTCGGTCTCAAATTGCGTAAAGTTTGAGAATCGTGTATCCAATTCATCCGGAGATTCTACTTTTGTGATGATGACAACAATTTTTTCAGAGGAAAGCGGAATGGCTTCTACCATTAATGGAATATCCTCTGCCTCAAATCCAAAATCCATGGCAGCCTGCTGCATCATATCCCGGAATAAAGCGCGGGTCTTTTCTGAGCCATAGGCGAGTTCACTTAATTTTATATTGCGTGTAGCCAGATCTTCGCTGGTAAGTGTGCAGCGAATCTGATGATCGTTCATTTTTTCAATTTTCATGCTATCACTTCCTTTTACCTGTTAGAAAAGTATATATAATCTTGTGTTTTTCGTCAAGCATCCATTCATAAACAATCTATGAAATTACTGCCAGATTTATCTTGGTTCAAGAAGGCAAATGTTTACGCTGCTACGTTTGCTCATAAAAAAAGGTGCTCCCTTCATCATAATGTATCCAAAGATATAAAAATATATAAAAACGACGAAAACAGTTGAATTTTTGATATACATGTGGTATATATATTACATGAGTTATCCGTGTATACGGACAGAGAGACCACATAGTGCAGCAGATTTTCTTAAAGTCCATGCATCGTACAATTCTGTACATTAAAAGATGCAGCTGCTGCAGAGGGATTTTCCCGTTGATCGATCTAAGGTGATACACCTTTCTAAGTTTTTCCAGAATTTGTGTAGAAAATAGTTTGAGAGGCAGATTTTTGCTGTTTTTGTTATGGGCAGATTACAGGCAGGAATATCATAGTTTTCGTTGGATTATCTGACCATACAGCTTGATATCTGCAGGAAAAAAACGCTGTCTGTACCGGAGGACTCTTTCAGAACAGTTTTTGTTAGTATATGTGAAAATCACAGAACTGACAATCGAGGAAAGGGGGAATGTACGGCACTGAGCTGCATGCAGAGCAAAAGCCGGTGGAAGAAAAAATCCTGCAGGTTTTGCAGGTACTAAAAAATACGGAGGTAAAAGGAAAGATAAAGACGAAGACAGTATCAGAGCCGGTGGCGTTCCAGGGGCAGGACAGTGCATTCACACACAGCAAGACCGGTAAAATCAAGTGAAAGAATAATTGGCGGATTTGTATATCACGACTTACTTCCGCACAGGTCAGAGAAGAGGTATTTTTATGCAGCAAAGATATGCAGATTCCGGACAGACTCTTCTGATCGAACTCCAAAATTATGAACAACAAGGCATTTCTATCTGGCTGGAGGGGTTTCCAAGCAGTTCTGTGGAAGTGTCAGAGGTCATGTGTGTCCGGGAAGACACGAATTATATGAGGGATTATGTGTTCCGGCAGGGTGCACTGTCCCAAGTGAGATTTGACAAAATTACAAAAAAATAAAAAGCAGGATTTCTCAAATACCGGAAAACCCTGCAAAACAGGAAAAAAGGCGCATGTTACCATAAAACAGTGGATTTTTTGGGTGCTATATCGAACCCGTGGAGGGAAATCTAAAGCATTTATCTCAGTCTGAGTTGACACTCCCACTTTTGCAAGTGGAGAGTAATAGCAAATCATTCTCAGTGGGAGTTCAATCTCCGACTGAGATAAACGCTCCGCGAGAATGTGCAGTGATTCTGAGATGAATATGTCAGTTTATGCTGACCAGAATCACGCACCAAGTCTCACGAGCGTTCGACTTGAATAAGTCTGGCTCAGAAAGGTTGCATCGCCTTTTTTTTTCATGTATACTGATTGCAAAGACTTTGTAACAGGCAGACATATTCCGAAACTTTTTCGGAGGAAATCTGGTAATATATGCAGAAGAAAAGGAGGAAGCAATGGCTTCGCAGAGACAGGCGCACAATAGGAAAAGACAGAAAGCAATTCTGGTGATGGCAGTGGCGCTGCTGATCATTGTGGTGATCGCGATCATCGGACTGACCACTTTTTTGAAAAAATATTCGGCTTCCAAGGAAGTTACAGATTACAGCAAGTATTACAAACTGGAGCAGGAGGACGAAATGTTTGTCGTTTTCGACAATGAAAAGATGGAGCAGAAAGCAATCCTGCAGAATGATGAAGTGTATATGGATTACCGGATTGTACACAAATATCTGAACAAACGGTTTTACTGGGATGCGACAGAGCAGGTGCTGCGTTATGTTACGCCGGAAGGACTTATCAATGTGACACCGGATACAGCGTCCTATCTGCTGGGGAAGGCGGCGCAGACAGCAGATCACGTGATCGCTTTGGTGCGGGACGGTGAGATGTATCTGTCCATGAGCTTTGTACAAAAATATACGGATATCCATTATGAATCCTATGAGGATCCGAATCGTGTTGTGATCTCGGATCATTGGGATGATGTGACATATCAGAGCATTAAGAAAAAGACTCAGATCCGGCAGAAGGGCGGCGTGAAGAGTCCTATCCTGACAGAAGTGAAGAAAGGCGATCTGGTGACTGTACTGGATACTGCCGGCTCCTGGAGCAAGGTATGCAGCCAGGACGGATTTATCGGTTATGTAAAATCCAAGACCATAGGCGGAGAACAGGATGTGCTGTATGATCATAATTTTACGGAGCCGGTATTTTCCCATATCAGTCGTGAATCACGGATCAATATGGCATGGCATCAGGTAACGACGCAGGCCGCGAATGCAAATGTAGCAGCGGTGCTTGGCAAGACCAAGGGTGTGAATGTGATCTCACCGACCTGGTTTTATCTGAATGACAACAATGGCGGTATTATGTCTCTGTGCAGCCAGGATTATGTAAATTACTGTCATCAGCAGGGGATAGAAGTCTGGGGACTGGTCAGCAATCTGGAAAACCAGGATGTGGACGATACCAGTGTGTTTAGTCTGACATCCAGCAGAGATAATCTGGTCAATAATCTGGTGGCAGAGGCAATAAAATACGATCTGGATGGCATCAATCTGGACTTTGAACTGCTTCCGGCAGAGGCAGCGGACGGATATCTGGAGTTTATCCGCGAACTGTCCATCAAGTGTGAAAATAATGATCTGGTGCTGTCTGTGGACAATTATGTACCGGCAGCTTATAACGCCTATTATGACAGGGAAGAACAGGCTGTGTTTGCAGATTATATCGTTGTGATGGCATATGATGAGCATTATAACGGATCAGAGGAAGGTTCCGTGGCATCCATCGGATTTGTAGAGCAGGGAATCAAGGATACGCTGGAGGAAGTTCCGGCAGAGCAGGTGATCCTTGGTGTGCCGTTCTACACCAGAGTCTGGGAGCTGACACCGGTGGCTGAAGGTACGGATGCGGAAATCAGTGAGGAAGATGCATTAAGAGGTTATTCGATCAGCAGTGAAGCGGTAAGTATGAGCGAAGTGGACAGCCGCGTGGCAGCAAACGGTGTCAATCTGGAATGGCTGGAAGACTGTGGACAGTATTACGCAGAGTATCAGTATGATGGAAAAACCTACAAAATCTGGGTGGAGGATCAGAAATCCATCGGAGAAAAACTGAATGTGATGAAAGAGAATCATCTGGCAGGCGCATCCTTCTGGAAGCTTGGATATGAAAAAAATACCATTTGGGATACGATCGCGGAAGCAATGCAGCAGTAAGAATTCTAGTGTGTATTTGACAGGAAGCCAGTTTGCGAAGATGTGTATAGATGAAAGATTCCCCGAATACATTGTAAGTAAGATTACAGGTATTCGGGGTTTTTTTGAAAAGAAAGATTAGCATAGGAATTTTATTGACCGTGCTGGTGATTGCGGGAATCCGCATGTCCGGGTCGGCACAGTTCGCAGTTATGACAAAGAAGGCGGAACGGGCAGAATATACGGTATGTATAGACAGCGGACATGGCGGAAACGATCCGGGGAAGATCGGTGTCGCGGGAACAAAGGAAAAAGAAGTCAATCTGACGATCGCACTGAAGTTGAAGAAGCACCTTGAGAGGCAGAATATCCGGGTCATCATGACCCGGACCGATGATCGGAATCTGGCAGATGCGAATGCAACAAATGAAAAAATATCGGACATGAAGCAGCGTGTAGCAAAGATGAATTCCGAACAGCCGGATGCAGTGATCAGCATTCATCAGAATAGCTACACAGACAGTTCTGTAAAAGGAGCGCAGGTGTTTTATTACGAAGGATCGAAAGAAGGAAAAATGCTTGCGGAACTATTGCAAAAGAGTCTGATCGACAATGTGGATCCACAGAATCATCGAGTGGCAAAAGCAAACTCCGATTATTATATTCTGAAAAATACTTCCGCACCGACGGTGATCGTGGAATGCGGCTTCCTCTCAAACCCGGAAGAAGAAAGCCTTCTGATAAGTGCCGCGTACCAGGAAAAACTGGTGGAAGCCTTGCAGAAGGGGATCTGCGCGTATCTGGTGGAGCATTAATAAAAGTTCTGTCAGGGGCAGTGAACGTCTGGCGACCTGACAGAATTTTTCATTTTCGTATTAAGATATTAAAGTTTCAGCCAATACCCTAATATTCCCAGGAGTGTTTCTCATACGCATTGATGATCTGGGTGTTATTATACTGCATAGTGCGCTGCAGGGAATGATCATACTGCAGATGCATATGTCCATGTACCATATATTTGGGCTGATACTTGTCCAGCAGCCCCAGAAATGTCTGATATCCCTGATGAGCATGATCATCGCCGTCTCCCAATCCATGTGCAGGCGCATGGGTCAGCAGGATATCAAAGCCCCGGTAGAAAATCAGCTGATGTTTGATATGTAACAGGCGTCGTTTCATTTCTTTTTCTGTATACATATATTTTCCCGGTTTGTAGGGCATGCATCCACCCAGTCCGAGGATGCGGATGCCCTCGTGTACATATATTTTATCATCAATGCAGATGCATCCTTCCGGTGGTGTCTGATCATATTTCTCGTCATGGTTGCCGTGCACATACAGCAGCGGGAGATTCGTGCAGCTGACAAGAAAGGACAGGTATTGCGGATTCAAATCCCCGCAGGAGAGGATGAGATCGGTATTGGTAATCTTATTACTGTTATAGTGATCCCAAAGTGCTGTGGATTCTGTGTCTGAAACAGCTAAAATTCTCATGTCGTAGGTTCCTCCTTGCGAATGCCTTCCTGACGTACCACATTCTGTGCATCTTCCCGCAGCTCGTTGGCAGTCGGAATCCGGCCAATGATGTTATCCAGCAGCCAGTCAATGGAAATGATTTCCCGTGGAGTCAGTGTGTGATTGGCATCCTTTGAAATCAGTCCCTGTTGTGCATGAAGGATTCCATCAAATGGGTTGAAATCGTAATTCCGGATGGCATTGCGCAATGTATCCAGCAGATGGCGGGTTTCGTCAGGGACTGCGGAAGACCAGATTACATCAATGACATCTGCGGACATGCCCCACCAGTAGTGAAGTGCTTTGTTTGCATCGGATTTTTCCTCTGTATTCCAGATACCGTTCTGCACATTACGGATGATACGTTCATAATATTTTCCCCAGTTCCATGCAGGAAATGCCAGGTTTACCGGTGTTTCACCATTGACCCGGAACAGTCCGAACTGGCGGGAGATTTTTCGTGGAATGATCATATCCTGATGGGAGATATACGTTGCACCCAGGGAATATAACTTTGCGGTGAGATCAATATGTTCATTTTCCTTGAGCGTGGACCATTCCAGATAAATTTTTGCTTTTGGATTGACCATTTTGACACCCAGGGCAAAAGCGTTGATATTGGCTGTCATGCCGAAGATCGGGTAATCTGCAATATAACCGATTTTGTTCGTGTCTGTCATCACACCGGCCAGAACGCCGATGAGAAATTTTGCCTCATACATTCGTCCATAATAAGTACGGATATATTTGTGGGAGGCATTCAGGGAACAGTTCAGGATTTTGATTTCCGGATGGTTAACTGCTACCCGCAGGCTGGCACTTAAAAATTCCGGTGAGGTGGTGAAAATCATTTCATTTCCGTCTGCAATGGCCTGTTCGATAGCTGCCACAGCATCTTCAGTATCAGAAATATTGTCGTAGGCTTTCGTGCGTACACGGCCATGGAACGCATCTTTCAAATAGAGTCGTCCAAGTTCATGGGCATATGTCCAGCTGGAGGTCTCCGGTGTCTTCTTGTTGATAAAGGCAATGTGTGTGACATCTTCTTCTTCAGAGGCTGTCAGAAATTTGGTCAGGATATTCTTCTTTTGTTCCGGTGCCGGATCAAATTTGACGGAAGGTTTTTCCTGGGCATTTTTCAGCTCAAATTCCGCCCACATTTTTCGAAGGTTTTCCTTGATCGCGGAAGGTGTCTCATCCACCAGCTGGCTGTAATCGAACAGATCCAGATAGATGAGCAGTGCGTCGCCGGTAGTCATGTTCAGCTTGTCACCGCCAAGTTCCTTGAAAGCGTCAGCAAAGCGGTTGTAGCAGGAGCGGAACAGAATCCGGTCATCCATGCTCCAGCGTTCATATCGGCGGTGGCCAAGGTGAAAGGCAAGATGTGCATAGGAGCCTTCCTTGCTGAAAAACAAGTAGTTGATATTTGTGGCATTGTAAAAATCAAGAAATTCGTAGTAAATACGGCTTTCCGGTGTATCCTCACGGGCAGGAATGATGCGGGTCACATAGCCCGGAATGCTGATGGCATCAAAATATTTCAGGACACTGACACGCTTGTTGCCCTCCTGGATATAATAATGATTCATGTATTCGTATGCCACGATAGGATCACGGATACCTTCCTTTAAGTGTGCATCACACAGGGAAGACCATTTAGCCGCAAACTCTGTGTTTTCTCCAAGGATCGGCATAAAGTTGGGCGCAAAAGAAGAAGCGCGCCCACAGGTCTTTGTACCGACAATGAGTTCTGTAGGAATATCTACCAGTCCGAGAGGGACTTCACCACTGATGTCTATATGTTCCAGAATAGCATCCAGAGCAGGCATTTCAACAGGAAGTTTCTGTGAAGTCCGTGTTTGCAAGTCTTTTTTTCCTGCCTTTTGGGCAGCACGATAATGTTCCATTGACATCAAAAATCACTCCTTATCGTTTGGAAGATGTTACGGAAAAATGAAATAATGTTTTTGATTTAAAGGTATCCCCTGCTTTCAAAATAACAGAAGGGAAATTCGGGTGGCTGGTTGCATTCGGAAAATGCTGTGTCTCCAGGCATGCACTTCCGTAAGCCGGGTAAGCAATGCCGTTTTTACCATGCGCAGCAGGAGACTGCGCCGGTACATACAACTGTACCCCAGGCTGATCCGTAAAGCAGGTCAGACGGATGCCGGATTCCTTTGCATATAAAGTGGCAGCCTCTTTTAAACCACTGCCGTTTAATACAAAGTTGTGATCGTATGTTTTGGAATATTTTAGCTGCGGATGCGCGGCAAAGATATCCTGCCCGATCGGTTTTGGTGTTCGGAAATCAAATGGTGTATCGGTTACATCGGTGATCACGCCGGTGGTGAGATCATTCTCGTCCGTCTCAGTGAATGAATCTGCATTGATCATCAGAAGATGTTCCAACACAGAACCGGATGCTTCACCATTTAAATTAAAATAGGAATGGTTGGTTGTGTTGAATACGGTATCCTGGTCACTGGATGCTTCGTAGGAAATGGAAAGTTCATTATCTTCACTCCAGGAATAAGTGACGCTCATGGTCAGTGTCCCCGGATAACCTTCTTCACCGTCCGGTGATACACGGGTAAAACGAACAGAATTGCCGGATTGTGCGGATTCCCAGTTGTAATAATGGAAACCACGGATACCACCGTGCAGATGGTTTGGTCCATTGTTGACGGCAAGGTGATAAGTTTTATCATTTAAAATAAAGACACCTTTTTCAATGCGGTTTGCATGTCTTCCTACTACGGCACCAAAGCTTGCGGTGTCCTTTTCATATTCTGCAAGTGTGTCATAGCCAAGGCAGACATCACGTAATTCGCCCTCTCTGTCCGGTACGCAGATGCTGACAATGCGGCAACCGAAGCTGGTAATGGTCACATAAGCACCAGATGTGTTTTCCAGACGATAAAGAAACGCTTCTTCGCCGTCATTTGTGATTCCAAAAGAACTTTTTGTAATAGCCATTTCAAAACCCTCATTCTTTCTTTAAAAATTAATTCAGACGCGCGTTACACTTCTCTTTTGTGTACGAGCATACCTAGAGTATACTCGCAGGTGACAGGTGCTGACAAGTAAAATCTTTTGTGGTATACTGTTTCCTATGAGTACATTAAATGATCATCAGGAAACTAAAATTCTGACACAGGTAAAAAAAGTGGATGCACAGCATCCGGATATGACTATTATACGGGAAGCCGCTGAAATTATCCGTACAGGCGGACTGGTTGGTTTTCCGACAGAAACGGTATATGGACTGGGAGCAGACGCATTACTGCCGGAAGGGGCGAAAAGAATTTATGCAGCAAAAGGGCGTCCGTCTGACAATCCATTGATTGTACATATTGCTGAATTTGAGGCGTTGGATAAGATCACTGCGGATATTCCGCCGCAGGCAAAGGCACTGGCAGATGCATTTTGGCCGGGACCGCTGACCATGATCTTCCGGAAAAGCGAAGCGGTGCCATATGAGACCACCGGTGGACTGGATACGGTGGCTGTCCGTATGCCATCCCATCCAACTGCACTGGCGTTGATCCGTGAAAGTGGCGGTTATATCGCTGCACCGAGCGCGAATACATCCGGCAGACCAAGCCCGACACTGGCGGAACATGTCTATGAGGATCTCAACGGCAAGATTCCGATGATCCTGGATGGCGGAGCCGTAGGTATCGGCATTGAGTCTACGATCATCGATCTGAGTGAAGAAGTTCCGATGATCCTGCGTCCGGGTTATATTACAAAAGATATGTTGGCGGAGGTGATCGGTGCAGTAAAGGACGATCCGGGATTTGTAAGTACGGATCCGAATGTACATCCGAAGGCTCCGGGGATGAAGTATCGCCATTATGCACCGAAAGCAAATCTGATCATTGTCTCCGGTGAGGCAGAGGCTGTTGTGATGCGTATCAATGAACTGACCGGAGAATACCGGAAAAAAGGCGAAAAGGTCGGCATCATCTGTACGGATGAAAGCCGGGCACAGTATATCGGTGATGTGATCGAGAGCATTGGAAGCCGTCAGGATGAGGACAGTATCGCACAGCATCTGTATGCAATCCTGCGTGATTTTGACGAGATGGATGTCAATGTCATTTTCTCAGAAAGTTTTGCAACACCGCGGATCGGACATGCGATCATGAACCGTCTGCTGAAGGCAGCCGGACATCAGGTGATTGAAGTATAGAGAGCAATTTATAGTCTGAACGCAGAATAAGCAAAGCGACTGCGTTCATGAGCAAATAGCGAAAGCGGATTGCGAATGTCCGCTTTACAAGAGGTGGAAGTTTGGATAGAATCGAGAAGATAATTTTTGTGGGGAAACGTGCGATCTGCCGGGAGCCGATGGCTGCGGCGATCCTGCAGCGGGAACATCTGAATTTCCCGGTGGAGATATTGGCGCGGGGCTTTGTGGTATTATTCCCGGAGCCGCTGAATCAGAAGGCAGAGGCCGTGATGATCAGCAACGGCATTGCATTGGAAAATTATATGTCCAGCCAGCTGGAACAGAACGATTTTGGGGATACAACGCTGATACTGACATTTGATCAGGCAGCGAAAGAAAAAGTGCTGGAAATGGAAGGTGCACAGAATGTGGAAGTGCTGACAGATCTGACCGGCGATGAGCTGGAGATCCTGGATCCGTATGGGGCGGAGCTGGTGACTTACGGCATCTGCTATGAGACCTTGTCCAACACGATACATAAGCTGGCAGAGTTATTAAACGAAGAAAATATGGAAGTTTAGTGGACCTGAACATAGGATATTAAATTTTTGCTTGTAAGAAAAAAGGAGTTGGCACTCAATGAATGGTGTGTGTCAGCTCCTTCTTTTTCATAACTATTTTTGTTTAAAGATGTAACGATTGATCAAATAAAAAATAACATTGAATGTTAAGTTTTCTGCGAATTTTTGCAGAAAAATAGTAATTAATATCATTGGTTTTATCTCCTTCCGAATTTTCTGCATCTTCAAATGCAGAATAAATATGAAAGATAAAAAATTTTTGACTGAAAAAATGTTGTTGAACAAATGAGATGCAAAATCAATACAAATGTATTGAAGTATATATTATATAGATATATAATTAAGAAAAATTGGAAAGGAGTAGATAGAATGGCAAGTACAATACAGGTAAGAGTTGATGATGATATAAAAACAAAAGCAGATGTGTTGTTTAAAGATCTTGGAATGGATACGACAACGGCCATTAGAATATTTTTGGTGCAGGCAATAGCAAATGACGGATTCCCCTTTGAGATAAAGAAAAAAACGGTTAATCCGTATAGGACTCTTTCTGAAAGTGAATTTATGGATAAACTTGAGACTTCACGTATGCATGCAAAACAGGGTGATTATCGTGACGCGGATGATGTAATTGCAGAAATGAGGAATCGGTATGGGTTATAAAGTTGTTGTTACATCAGATGCAGAAAAGGATTTTGATCGGTTTATCCAGTACCTGCTTTTTGAAAAGAAAAACGTTCAGGCAGCACAAAGTGTTCTGAATGATTTTGAAGCAACAAAAAAGAGTTTGGCACAAGTGGCAGGAAGTCTTAAATTATGTGAAAATCCACGTTTACAAATGTTTGGGTATAGGCGTATTAATTTTTTGTCATATCGGTATTTTATGTTATATCGAATAGAGGAAGACATTGTATTTATTGATAATATTTTCCACAAATTACAAGACTATGAAAATCGTATGATGTAGTTGATGTTATAGGGCATAAATGAAAAGAGCTAATTATTTTGCTGTACGCTATATTGTATTTTTTAAAAACTGCCATGTAAAAGTATAAATATAAAACGTAAATAGAAGAGAGCAGGCTGTTTTTTCTCAAGGAGCGATTGCTAGCGACTGAGACAAAACAGCCTGCTCTCTTTTTCAAAATCTACAACTTAGCCACAAAAGAAGCTAGAAAATCAAAGCACACGTTCCAGACCATACAGTGCCGCACCCAGCGCCCCGACGATCTCCGGTTCACCGGAGATATAAAGCGGTGCTTTCAGCTGTTCTTCCAGCACGTTGACCACACCCGGATTCTTGGCGACGCCACCGGTCATCATATAACCCGGTTCCAGTCCGACGCGGCGCATCAGGGAAATCGCTTTTGCGGCAATAGCCATATGGATGCCGTGCGCGATATCTGATGTCTCCTTGTTCTGCGCGATCAGGGAAATGACTTCGGATTCTGCAAATACGGAGCACATACTGCTGATTTCGATGTTTTCTGTGGACTTCAGAGACAGCACTCCAAGATCTTCAATACCAACTTCCAGTGTGCGTGCCATCATTTCCAGAAAACGACCGGTTCCGGCTGCACATTTGTCGTTCATGACAAAATCGGTGACATCTCCTTTTTCATTCAGATGGATGGCTTTACTGTCCTGTCCTCCGATATCGAGAATGGTGCGGATCTGCGGATTCAGATAATGAGCTCCCTTTCCGTGACAGCTGATCTCGGTTACGTTTTCATCGGCAAAAGGAATGCTGACACGGCCGTAACCGGTGGACACAATTTTTATCAGGTCAGAGCGTTGCAGTCCGGCTTTTTCTAAAATCTCTTTCAAAATGCGCTGTGCACTTTCGCCGCTTTTGGCACCGGTGCGGATGACGGCAGATGCGATCAGTTCCCTGTTCTGGTTTAAAATCACTGCATTGGTGGACGTGGAGCCGCTGTCAATGCCCATGACATAGACCGGTGCAGAAGCGGAAGCTGCTGCGGGATGGTCTGCGGCTGCAGTTTTATTATTTGAACTGTTATCAGCTGTCTGCCGGGGAATGCCTTTGCTCTCCGGCGACTGTCGTTTGCTTCTAAATAACATGTTTTCTCCTTTTTTTACACGAAGGGATTCTAAAAATGCTTCCAGACGGGTCAGAATCTGACCGGCGCATTGAGCGGTGGCATCAGTTTCTATTTTCAGAATCGGCAGATCGGAGGTCTCGTGCAGTTTTGTATATTCATAGGCGTAGATATCACAGAATTTGACGGTGTGATAGATAATGCCGTCTATGCGTTTTTCATAAGCTTCCAGAATCCTCTGCCGGTTGGAGGCTGCAGCCATGCGCATGCAGGGAAGCTGATCCAGCAGGGCATGTGCGTAGGCGGGGAGGATTTGTGCTGCATGCAGGTCATAGTTGCGCTGAATGCCGGTGCAGGTCAGATCCAGAATGACTTTAGCCTGATGATCTGCGATCAGCTGCCGGATCTCGGATCCGGGGCGGGCACCGGCCAGGGCGATGTGGAGTTTGCCATCCTGTGAAGATGTGGACGAGTCATTCGTTGAAATTGTTGGGGCTGGTGAGTGATCAACAATAGCTGCTGATTGCCAGGTGGATGCATCGAAATCCCGAGAAACATTTGTACGTTTCTGCTCTGTGGCACGTTTCCTGCAGATTTCCAGAAGTTTCTCTTCAGAAAATGTTTTCCCGGAAAAAGCAGTGTAAGCGTCAATAAGCTTTTCCAGCTGCCGGGTGTAAAGCGTGACGGCAAAGTCATTGATCTTGCGGGGCAGATCCAGGCAGAAGAAAAATTTGTCCGGAAACAGGTGACGGAGAATATCATAAAGGCGGCGGGAACTGTCACAACAGGAGGTGAAGATCATTCCGTCATAATCCTGTTTTTCAAATTCTTCCAGAACCGCTTTGGAAAAAGAGCACATATTCGGATGCATCAGGGCATCTGCCTGGGTGAAAGTTGTGACATGAGGTTCCATGCAGGTGATGTTCGTACCGAAAGCCTGAAATAATTCTTCCGGAACATATTTGCAAAAATAAGCCAGCATTATGCTTCCTCCTTTCTTTGTCGAAGTACTTCGAGAAATGCCTCAAAGCGGGTGCGGATCTGACCGTCGTGGCTGTTGCGGCGATCCATGCCATCGCCGTCCAGAACCAGGAGCGGAATATTTTGCCGGTCCAGTTCTTCTTTCAACAGCATGACTCCGCCGGAGGACTGCTTGCAGCCCCAGTGACAGAAATTGATGACACCGTCAGAATGCAGATCCTGTGCCAGTTCAGATACCAGTTTTGCTTTGCGTTCATATGGTCCGTTGTAGATATTCTGAACCATTTTTTCCGCCAGTGCATCCAGTGGATGTTCCGTGTTCAGTGGTGTGCGGTAATCCAGGTTCATCTCAATGGCCTGAATCTGGTAATTATCCGACAGATTGAAGTATTCCCGTAATGTTTCCTGATAGTAAGGCAGCAGATGCACCCAGAGAATATTAGTTCCGTGAAATTCCGGAGCAGCGGCCGCTTCAGCTTCCATCTGCTGATAAAAATGCAGGATTTCCGGTGTTCCGATATTCATGTGGGAGGCAAACAGCATATACATCTGCAGTGTCAGTGTGGACGGATAATGGTGGGTCTGCATGTGCTTTAAAAACCGTTCATAGCAGGCTTTCGATTCATTTTCCCGCTGCAGTACAGCGGTCAGTTCTTCCGGTTGGAATTTTTTGTGGAAGGTATCCTCCAGCATGGAGACCAGTTCTTTTAATTGCCCGGTAACGTATGCTGCCGCATCTGGTGTATCACATTGTGGGATATCCAGCAGAAAAGACGGTACATGATGCTTTTCAGACAGATGTCGGAACGTGTTGACGTTTCCGTCACAGATGGTTGACGTGGTGACCGCAAAGGCCGCCGGCGGGATGATGCCGCTGTCGATGGCACCAATGAAATTTTTGTGATAAGAGCACAGTGTGGAGGCCAGTCCTTCATTTTCCGCATAGTCAAGGAAATAGTCCTCAATGGTAAATCCGGACAGAAATGAAGACAGACATTCGATGGACAGGCTGTGCAGACCAAAGCATTGCAGCAGCTCCACCGGGGCAAAAATATTTGCCCAGACGGAAGTTTCCGGATGTTTCAGTGCTTCCAGTACTTCCCCTACGGCATAGGTGTTCAGATACTGGTAAGCACCTGGCAATTTCTTATCAGCAAGGTTCCGGCTGCGAAATTGCTCCAGTGCCAGACCGGCTTTGATCATGCGAAAAGCGGCCAGTGGATGATCCGGAGCATATTTTTTTATGATATTTCCATAAGTACGAATGATTTCCATAAAATTTGGGTTCTCTTTCTGTTTCATATTAAAACAATATTGAAAATGATTTCCATAGCATTATACAGGAAAACATCTTTTTTGGCGAGAAATACTTCTAAGGTGTAGCGGTGCAGTGATTCTGAGATGAATATGTCAGCTTACGCTGGCCAGAATTACGCACCAGGTCTCACATGCGTTCGACTTGAAGATAACGTCAAATGGGGATGGAGTTAAGAAAATTTTAACTGTAAAGAAAAGAGCGATTATGGTAAACTGAAAGTGGATGTCACTTCCCAAAAAATATTGATTATACGGATTGCTAAGTGCATCTATTAAGCGAGGAGTTAGAACAATGGAAAAATCAAAAGTATATTTCACATCATTTAAAACAAGTTTTACAGAAAATCTGATGCAGAAGCTGGCACGGCTGGTAAAGACTGCTGGTATCGAAAACATTGATTTTCAGGATCATTATGCAGCAATCAAAATTCATTTTGGAGAATATGGAAACCTGGCATTTCTGCGTCCGAATTATGCAAAAGTCATTGCAGATATCGTAAAAGAACAGGGTGGAAAAGCGTTTCTGACAGATTGTAATACACTGTATGTAGGAAGCCGTAAAAATGCGGTAGATCATCTGGAGACTGCATATATGAATGGATTTACTCCGTATGCTACCGGCTGCCCGGTTATCATCGCGGACGGACTGAAAGGTACCGATGAGGTACTTGTTCCGGTGGAGGGCGAGTATGTCAAAGAGGCAAAGATCGGCCGTGCGCTGATGGATGCGGATATCCTGATCTCCCTGACCCATTTCAAAGGACATGAGTCAACCGGTTTTGGCGGTGCCATCAAAAATATCGGTATGGGCGGCGGATCCCGGGCAGGAAAAATGGAGCAGCACAGTGCAGGCAAGCCATATGTGAACAAAAGACTCTGTGTGGGCTGCGGTATGTGTACGAGAGTATGTGCCCACGATGCCATTACCATTGACGAACGCAAAGCACAGATCAATCATGATAAATGTGTGGGCTGCGGCAGATGTGTTGGTGTCTGTCCGAAAGATGCAGTGACACCGGGGCTTTCCGAGTCCAATGATATCTTAAACTGCAAAATGGCAGAGTACACGCTGGCAATCTGCAAGGATCGTCCGTGTTTCCATATTTCACTGATTTGTGATGTGTCACCGAACTGTGACTGTCATCCAGAAAATGACCGCCCGATCATTCCGAACGTTGGTATGTTGGCATCTTTTGATCCGGTGGCTCTGGACATGGCTTGCGCGGATCTGTGTAATCAGCAGCCGGTATTGTCAAACAGTGTGCTGGCTGAAAATATAGAGCAGCATAAACATGAGCACGGAGAATGTGACTGCGGACACGGACACGATCATTTCTATTTTACACATCCGGATACAAACTGGAGAAGCTGCATCGAGCATGCGGTCAAGATTGGTCTTGGTACTGACCAGTATGAACTGATCGAAGTATAAAAATTCAAGTAGAAAAGAAGAAGGAATGAGGACAGGAAACTATGAGCCCACAAGATAAAGTAGAGCGGGTATTAAAAGAAATCCATGTGGCATTTTCAAAAAGTGAAACATACAATGGACACCCGGATAAAGTAATCATAGACCGCAAGCAGTTTTTGAATCTGTTGGATCGGCTGAATCAGGGGATTTACGATATGATGGATCAGTATGAGCAGACACGGCAGAGCAGAAGCAATGCGGAGCGGGCTTTTCGTAAAAAAGGGGATGAAATCATTGAGGCGGCCAATGCAAACGCGGAGGATGTGTATGCTGCATCTGTCATTTATACGGCAGATATGATCGGTGCGATCCGGGAACTGATGGATCATACCAACGATTCCATGAATGATTTGTTTTTGCAGTTTCGGAAAGATCTGCGGGAACAGAAGGACAAGCTGCAGGCACATGAAAACGAATTGCAGGGGCAACTGGCGGATCTGACGGACACAAAGAAATACCTGTCCATTATTGATGATATCAATAAAGAGCGGGCACGAAAAAAAAGGGATTTGGATGCTGAGCGGGAAACCGGAGTACAGTATGCAAAAAACATGATCTACACACCGCCTTCCAGTCCGGAAATCAAAGTGAATGAGCAGTATTTTGAAAATTCCGGAACAAAGAAACCGGAGGATATACTGTGCGAACCGGAACCGGCGGAAAAACCGGATATTAAGATCAATACAAATGCAGCTTATTTTAAATGGAGGGAAAGTCAGAACGCAAAAGCGGATGGTCAGGAGCAGACAGCAGATGCAGCGGATGGTTCCGGAGGAGAGAGCGTGCATCCAAATCCGGAATTTCCGGATGAAGAATCCATCCGTCAGGCGGTTCTGGCAGATGAATTTGCGGCAGAGCAGGCACAGAATACAGCCCGGAAAAAGGAAAAACGGGATGCAGGTTCGCTGTTGAAAGATCTGATTTTTGGAAAGGAGTAGGAGAGATTTTGTTGAACAACATATTAGTATGTGATGATGATACAGCAATTGTAGATTCCATTGAGATTTATCTCCAGCAGGAAGGATATCATGTGATTAAGGCGTATGATGGTGTGCAGGCTCTGGAGGTACTTCACAAGGAAGAGATACAGCTTGTCATCATCGATGTAATGATGCCGCGTCTGGACGGAATCCGTGCAATCTTAAAAATCCGGGAAGAGAGCAATATGCCAATCATCGTGCTGTCAGCAAAGACAGCAGATTCAGACAAGATTCTCGGATTGAATGTAGGAGCGGATGATTATGTCTCAAAGCCATTTAATCCGCTGGAACTGGTGGCAAGGGTCAATTCCCAGATGCGCCGTTATACAAAGCTGGGCAACGCGGCAGAGTCCAGCAAAGTATTTCAGAGCGGCGGACTGGCGATCAATGACGATCTGAAGTCCGTCAGTGTGGATGGAGAGGCAGTCCGTCTGACTCCGATTGAATATAACATTTTACTGCTTCTGGTGAAAAATCAGGGCAAGGTATTTTCTATTAATCAGATTTACGAAAATATATGGAATGAAGAAGCCATCGGAGCGGACAATACAGTAGCGGTACATATCCGCCACATCAGAGAAAAAATAGAGATTAATCCAAAGGAGCCGCAGTATCTGAAAGTGGTCTGGGGAGTTGGATACAAGATTGAAAAAATAGAACCGAGGTAATCGATGGAACAGAACAGAAAGCGCTATTCATCACTGGCAAAAGCCATTGTGATCGGTCTGCAGATGATTGCGGCGGTGGTGGCCTCAGTCAGTATCGTGTTGTTCAGTACCTGTGTCAATCAGAATATGCTGAATATGGGGGATCTGCAAAATTCTTCTTTCGTGGAATCCGGTTATTTTGAGCGGACGTTTTCGAAACAGATGATGCAGCTGCTGGATTATCTGAATCTGCGGGAAGCGTTTGAAACGGACGGAGTATTTGATGAGAACCGTCCGGAGACCGTGAACGCATCACCGGAAAAAATTGCGGATTACAAAGTTTACAACAACAAATATGACCAGAATAATACCAATGTATATTACTGGCTGGGTGATCTTAGGGATAATACATATGTGACAAATATGAAAGAAACCAAAACGCAGGAAGATGCCTATGATCAGGCGGTAAAATACGGACGGTATCTGAGTTATAACAACAAAACGTTCCGCTTTGAGACAAACATTGGCGGAATGGAAAATAACTATTATCAGAACATGGCACAGTATAATGAACTGCAGAAAGGCGACTTCAGTCTGATCGTAGCGGTGGATGTGAAATTCCCACAGGAGGATGATCTGGCTGTGGCAAAGCGGGAGTTTGATAAATTGTATCCCTGGGCGCAGCGGAGTCTTGTGCTGGCAGCAGTCGGTATTGTGGTGTGGCTGATCGGACTGTGTTATATGACAGTAGCTGCGGCAAAACGGAGTGAAGATAAGGAAGTGCATCTGACGAATTTTGACAAGATCCGGGCGGAGATTCCCATTGCGCTGTTGTTTGTGTTCAGTATCTGCCTGACGGCACTTGGCATGCGGGTGCACAGCCAGAGTTATGGTGTTATGAGCCGTATGGTTATAGTAGGAACCTTTGCCGTATTAGCGGATTGCTGTTTTATGGGCATGTACCTGAGTCTGGTGCGTCGGGTAAAAGCAGATACATTTTTTGAAAACAGTTACCTGCACTGGCTGCTGGTCAATCTGAAAGACACTATGCATAACCGTTATCTGGGCAACCGGATGACTCTGGTAATCTGGGGGATTGTACTGTCAAATGTCGCCATAGCCTATCTGGCTTTTCACTGTGGGTACATCTGGGCATACATTCTGCTGGCAATCTTCCTGGTGTTCACGCTGATCTATTTTTCACAACGTGTGATACAGCGAAGGAAGATTCTGGAAGGTATTGAACAGATCACCCAGGGAAAATTTGATTATAAGCTGAATCTGAGTGAATATCAGGGCGATGAATATCAGCTGGCGGAAGGCATCAATCATATTGGCGAGGGTCTGGCCAATGCCATCGGTGAAAGCGTACGGGATGAGCGGATGAAAGCGAATATGATCACGAATATTTCCCATGATATCAAGACACCGCTTACATCCATCATTAATTATATCGGTCTGCTGCGCCGGGAAAAAATCGATAATCCAAGTGCGGAATCCTATATAGAAGTATTGGAATCGAAAGCGATGCGCTTAAAACAGTTAATGGAAGATCTGTTGGATGTGTCCCGTATTTCTTCCGGAAATATTACACTGCAGATGGATGACATTGATCTGGTGGAGCTGGTGCGTCAGACCGGCGGTGAATTTAATGAAAAACTGGAACAGAAAGGGCTGAATGTCATCAGTAAATTCCCAAAGGAAGCGGTGATGATCTATGCAGATGGAAGACAGCTGTGGCGTGTCATCGGAAATTTGTATAATAATACAGCAAAGTATGCGATGCCGGACACACGGGTGTATGCGGAGGTGGCTAAGGATGGCTATGAGGCAACCTTTACCATGAAAAATATTTCTGAAAAACTGCTGAATGTGGATGCAGATACGCTGGCGGAGCGGTTTGTGCGGGGAGATGAATCCCGCAGTACCGAAGGAAGCGGTCTGGGACTTTCCATCTCAAAAATGCTGACGGAACTTATGGGCGGCAAATTTGAGATTGATCTGGAGGATGATCTCTTCCGGGTGAAGCTTACGTTCCGCTGTAAGGAATAACATTAATGGTATGATTCACAACTTTAATTGACTGAAGTGAAAAACCTTGCTTTTTATGAGGCACCTTATTATAATAGAGAAGAATTATTGTCAAAATCACTGACAGAACAACAGAGAGTGTAAAAAAGAATTTTCTAAGGAGGGCACAGAACCATGAAATTACATGAGAATGGTGTATATCTGCTCAATGGAAGGGAGATTATCGAAGATAATCAGGAGGCTGCTGCATGTCTTGCGGCAAAAACAGGAAAAACAGTGACCGCTGCAGAAGCTGCAACGGGTACAATGGCATATCGTATTTTGAAAGCACATAATACTTCCGGAAATATGGAACAGCTGCAGATTAAATTTGATAAGCTGACTTCCCATGACATTACTTTTGTCGGTATCATTCAGACTGCCCGTGCATCAGGTCTGGAGAAATTTCCGGTTCCGTATGTACTGACAAACTGTCACAACAGTTTATGCGCTGTTGGTGGAACCATCAACGAGGATGACCATATGTTTGGTCTGAGCTGTGCAAAGCGATATGGTGGAATTTATGTACCGCCTCATCAGGCAGTCATCCATCAGTTTGCCCGTGAAATGCTGGCAGGCGGCGGCAAAATGATTCTTGGTTCTGATTCTCATACAAGATATGGTGCACTGGGTACCATGGCAATGGGCGAGGGTGGACCGGAGCTGGTAAAACAGCTGCTCTGCAAAACATATGACATCAAAATGCCGGGTGTGGTAGCGATCTATCTGACCGGTGAGCCGATGAAAGGTGTCGGACCGCAGGATGTGGCTCTGGCAATTATCGGTGCCGTATTTAAAAACGGTTATGTGAATAATAAAGTTATGGAGTTTGTCGGACCTGGTGTGGCATCTTTGAGTGCTGATTTCCGTATTGGCGTGGACGTTATGACCACAGAGACCACCTGCCTGTCCTCCATCTGGGTAACGGATGACAAAATCAGAGAATTTTATGATATCCATGGCAGATCTGCAGATTATGCAGAACTGAAACCAGAGAAAGTTGCTTATTATGACGGCTGTGTAGAAGTGAACTTAAGCGAAATCAAACCAATGATCGCTATGCCATTCCATCCGAGCAATACATATACGATTGAAGAAGTAAATGCAAACCTGGAAGACATTCTGGCAGAGGTTGAGAAGAACGCGTTGGTAAGTCTGGATGGAGCCGTAGAATATAAACTGCGTGACAAGATCCGCAACGGAAAACTGTATGTAGATCAGGGTATTATCGCAGGATGTGCCGGCGGTGGATTTGAAAACATCTGTGCAGCAGCAGACATTCTGAATGGCAAGAGTATCGGACCGGATGAGTTTACCTTAAGTGTATATCCGGCAAGTATGCCTGTTTATATGGAACTGGTAAAAAATGGTGCAGCAGCGAAGATCATGGAGACCGGTGCGATCATGAAGACTGCATTCTGCGGACCATGCTTCGGAGCTGGTGATACACCGAACAACAACGGATTCAGTATCCGTCATACAACGAGAAACTTCCCGAACCGGGAAGGCTCCAAACTGCAGAACGGTCAGATCGCTTCCGTAGCACTGATGGATGCACGTTCCATCGCTGCAACCGCTGCAAACAAAGGATATCTGACACCGGCAACGGATCTGGATGTAGAATATACAGGACCGAAATATTTCTTTGATAAATCAATTTATGAAAACCGTGTATTTGACAGCAAGGGTGTAGCTGATCCGGATCAGGAACTGAAATTCGGACCGAACATCAAAGACTGGCCGGCAATGAGTGCACTGACAGACAACCTGGTACTGAAAGTAGTATCTGAGATCCACGATCCGGTTACTACAACAGATGAGCTGATTCCGTCCGGCGAGACTTCTTCTTACCGTTCCAATCCGCTGGCACTGGCTGAGTTTGCCCTGTCCAGAAAGGATCCGGAATATGTCGGCCGTGCGAAAGAAGTACAGAAGGCAGAGAAAGCAAGAGTCAACGGTGAAAAACCGGCGGAAGCATTACCGGAACTTGCACCGGTGATCGAGACAATCAAGACAAAATATCCGGATCTGAACCGTGAAAACTTCGGTATCGGAAGTACGATTTTTGCAGTAAAACCGGGTGACGGTTCCGCCAGAGAGCAGGCTGCTTCCTGTCAGAAAGTATTAGGCGGATGGGCGAATATTGCAAATGAATATGCAACAAAACGTTACCGTTCCAACCTGATCAACTGGGGTATGCTTCCATTCCTGATTCCGGAAGGAGATCTGCCATTCGCAAACGGTGATTATCTGTTTGTCCCGAATGTACGCAAAGCCATTGAGGACAAGCTGACAGATATCGAGGCATACGTGGTAAAAGACGGCGGGTTAAAACCGTTCACACTGAAAATGGGTGATCTGACAGACGATGAGAGAACCATTATTCTGAAAGGCTGCCTGATCAATTATTACAGAGATTAAGATCCTCAAACAGAAAAGAAACGAAGTGTAGCGTACAGTGATTCTGAGAAGAATATGTCAGCTTTCGCTGACCAGAATCACGCACCAAGTCTCACGTGCGTTCGACTTGAAAAATATCTGATGAATAAAGTCAAAAAGAATCCTGGAAACGGGATTCTTTTTGATTTTTTTGTGAACAATTCTGTTATGTGCAGAAAAAGTATGGTATACTTATTTCATATTTTCAGTGGAGTCTGCAACCGGATTCCCGGATTTTTAGAAAGGCAGTTTTAGCATGCAGGAAGAGACAAAAAAAGAATATACTGCAACTCAGAAACAACCGGAGAAAAAGAAAGTAAATCTGGATATCCGCCCTTACCTGGCAATTGGTCTGACGGCCATTCTGGTGGTAATGGTGTGTATCGCAATCTTTTTTGTGGTATTGAGATTTGACGGGTTATTTTCCGGTTTTCAGGAGATTTTTCAAAGTCTTCAGGCTATTATTGTGGGATTGATCGTGGCATATCTGCTCAATCCGATCATGAAATGGTTTGAACGTTTTTTATATAAAAAAAGCAGACAGAAGTCAGAAGAACTGACACATAAGCAGTGTCAGAAAATACGAGCTGCATCGGTAGCGTTTGCCATGGCGGTATTTCTGACAATCATTGTAGTGCTGATCTGGCTGATCATACCGCAGCTGATCGTATGTATCGAGGATATTGTCCTGAGCATGAATGAAAAAGTGCAGAACCTGACCGAGTGGGTAGACCGCTTCTTAAAACAGGACAGCCCACTGGCCGGTCCGCTGGATACATTTATCGCAGATGCGTCCAAATATCTGGAGGAATGGCTGCGCAAGAGTGTACTGCAGCAGTCTGATTTTATTGCGAGTATTACGACCGGTGTCTATAACGTGGTGAAAGCTATATTTAATGTGATCATTGGATTTATCGTTTCCGTATATGTCCTGATGACAAAGGAAAAATTTATCGGACAGTTAAAGAAAATCATTTATGCGATTTTCCGTCCACGTTACGGCAACGTAGTGATGGAAGTTGTCCGGAAAGCAGACGAGGTGTTTGGTGGATTTTTTATCGGAAAGATCATTGATTCCCTGATCATCGGGTGTATCTGTTTTGCAAGTCTGGCAATTTTGCGGATGCCGTATGTGGCACTTGTCAGTGTAATTGTCGGTGTGACAAATGTCATTCCGTTTTTCGGACCGTATATCGGAGCTATTCCAAGTGCAATCCTGATTTTTCTGGTAGATCCGATGAAGGGAATTTACTTCATTATCTACATTATCATTTTGCAGCAGGTGGACGGAAATGTCATCGGACCGAAAATCCTTGGCAACACGACGGGACTGTCACCGTTCTGGGTTATTTTTGCAATTCTGCTTTTCGGCGGAAGTTTCGGTGTAATAGGAATGCTGTTTGGTGTACCGATTTTTGCGGTACTGTACTATATCATAAAACGAGTGGTAGAACATGTGCTGAGAAAACGGCAGCTGCCGGAGCAGACGAAGGAATATATCGAGCTTGATACGGTGGATACCGTGACTAATCAAGTGAAGATGAAAGATCCAGAGAAAGAATTTGCAGAAAAAACAGAAGAAAAAGAGTCAAAAACAAAGCATATCAATTTTAAAAAGAAAAAATAACATCTGAAAAATCAATAAAATACAGACATGAGGTGAATAACGGTGGATAAGTATGAATATAAACTGAAACTGGAGCAGATTCAGAATCTGTTCGCAGCAGGAGATTATCTGACAGCAGCGGAGATGGCAGATACCATCAATTGGAAAAAGGTCCGCAGCAGCACAACGCTGTGCATGGTTGGCGAGATTTATGAAAAAACAGGCAAATACGATGCATGCCGTGAAGTATTGCTGCAGGCATATGATCATTCTCCGATTGGCAGAAATATCGTGTGCCAGCTGGCAGAGGTAGCCATTAAGGCAAAACATGTGGATGAGGCAGAGGAATATTACAACGAATTTCTTGAGATTGCACCGAAAGATAATATGCGTTATGTGCTGGCTTATGAGATCAGCTGTCTGAAAGATCAGCCACTGACAGACCGTATTGCAATCCTGGAAGAACTCAAAGAACATGAATATACAGAAAAATGGGCTTATGAGCTTGCAGTTCTGTACGGACAGGCAGAGCTGCGGGACAAGTGTGTGGAAACCTGCGATGAATTGATCCTTTGGTTCGGGGATGGTGAATACGTGGAGAAAGCACTGGATCTGAAGCGTCTGTATCAGCCGTTGACTCCGGCACAGGAGGATAAATACAAGCAGTTCCGTGAGAAAAAAGGCATGGTGGAAATCAGTCTGCCGCAGAGCACAGAACGGAAAAATGTCATCAAAGAGATGGTAAAGACAGCGGAGTGCACATCCGAAGAAGCATCGGAGACAACTGTAACGGCAAGTAAATTTAATACTTCCAAGCTGCAGGAAGAACTGGCGAAAAGCATGCGTCAGATCATGAATGCTACAGAAAAAGAAACCGTTGCCGATACAATGGAAAATATCAAAAAGATTGTCAGTGATATTCCATATCTGAATGGCGAGCATGAAGAAGAGGCAGAGCATGCCTTTGATCAGGAAAAAATCAACGCCCAGGTAGACCGTTCCCTGAAAAAAGATTTCCATGCTTTAATGAAGGAACAGGAAGAATCGGAAAAAGAAGAGCAGGAGACTCAAAAGCAGGATATTGCAAAAGAAGAAGTAAGAGAAAATGCAGATGATACACAAAGTGAGATAAAAGAAATCAAACATGCCGGTGAAAAGGCAGATGCCGAGGAAGTCGCTTCTGCACAGGCAAGTATTGAGGAAGTACTGGAAGAGTGGAAGAAGACAAAGCGTGCGGCGGAAGCTGCCATGGCAGCAGCAGATCAGAAGAAGCTGGAAATGTCCAAAGAAAATGCATTGTTGGAAGCCGGTCAGATCATGGAGCGTCTGAAGACACTGATCCCGATTCTGTCTGCGACACCGGGAGAAGATCTTCCGGTTCCGGAAGATACCGTAGCTGCAAAACTTGCTTCTGGTGATGCGATGAAGGCAGCCGATGAAGAAGCGGCAGAAAATGAGAGCGCAGCAGCTCCTGAAGAGACAGAAAACGTTGAAGCATCGGATGATATATCGTCTGAAGATGAAACGGCAGCAGCAAAAGCAGAATCCACAGATTCTGATGTTGATGCAGTTATGAAATCTACATCCGCAGAAAACAACGCTGATCAGGTAGAGACTTCCGTTGTTGAGGAAGCTGATTCTGATTTTACAAGAGAAATGGCACAGGAAAACAGTGAAGCCGATGATACGGTATCTACAGATACATTTGATTCTGTAGTAGAAGAAGATATTGCAGCAGCTGCATCAGCTGATATTTCCGGTGTTACAAGGGAAATGCCCGACCTTTCTGCATATCAGAACAGAGTGAGTGCAGAAACTCCGGATGAGTCTGGACATACAGAAGCAGGAGATGCAGAAACTACAGACACAGAAGCTGCGTCAGAAACAGTATCTGTATCCATGGAGGGTCAAGCAGATGAGGATGAACTGCATGTGGTAGAATCCGCGCCGGATGAAGAACTGGAGAAAATGCTGGCACAGGCGACACAAATGTTTGTGGAGAATGCCAATGTGGAAGTACCGGTAGGCAAAGCAGCAGCGGTTTCACAGGATACCGGTGTTTTGCCGGAGATCAAACTGCCGGATGATCTGAAAGAAGAGCAGAAAGCATATGAGCTGACGGAAGAACAGAAAGAACTGTTCTCTTATTTCCTTCCGGTTCCGGGTATGGAAGATCAGATCAGCCAGATTTTACTGGGAGTAAAATCCAGACTTGGTAATTCGGTTACATCTTTGACAGGCAACATTCTGATCCAGGGTGAGGAAGGCAGCGGTAAGACCGTATTTGCCACCAGTCTGATCAAAGCTATTGAGAAAGAAGTAGGAAATGAAGATGCCAAGATTGGTAAGATCAGTGCATCATCATTGAATGGAAAAGATTTTGCGGCACTGATTCCGCAGATTGACGGTGGTTATCTGATCATTGATAAAGCAGGAGAACTGAACCGTGAGACCGCACTCCGTATGTCTCAGTTGATGGAACAGAATACAAGAGGTATGGTGATCCTTCTGGAGGATACGAGAGCTGGAATCCGCAAGGCAATGCAGCTGGATTTTGGTTTTGCAAAGAAATTTACCGAGAAAGTGGACATCCCTATTTTTACGATCGATGAACTGGTAGAATTCGGAAAATCTTATGCAAAAGAGATGGAGTGCACCATTGACCAGATGGGGGTTCTCGCTTTATACAATCGTATCAACAATATCCAAAAACTGGAGCGCGCAACCACACTGGCCGAGGTCAAGGATATTGTGGATGAGGCGATTGAAAATGCAGAAGGCGGCGGAATCAAGAAGGCGTTTGGTTCTATTTTCTCAAAGAAATATAATGAGAATGATTATCTGATTCTTCATGAAAAAGATTTTGAATAATCGCAATAAAAGTGAGTGGTTTTAAGGAGGAAAACACTATGGGGAACATTTCTGAGTATGATATGTATCTGTTCGGCGCAGGTGTACATTATGACATGTATATGAAACTGGGGGCGCATCCATGTAAAAAGGGCAGATGGCAGGGTGTCAACTTTGCGGTATGGGCACCAAATGCAAAACGTGTATGGGTCATTGGTTCTTTCAATGACTGGAATGAGACCTCTCATGAAATGAAACGTCTGGAGCCAAATGGAATTTATGAACTGTTTATCAGCAATGTAAAGATTGGTGATATGTACAAATATCTCATTGAAACCCAGGATGGCAGAAAACTTTATAAGGCAGATCCTTATGCAAACTATGCGGAACTGCGTCCGGGCACTGCATCAAAAGTCGCAGATATCAGTAAGCTGAAATGGTCCGATGAAAAATGGATGGAAGCACGTGCGGCACATAAGGATGACGAGGTGTACCGTCAGCCAATGTCCATTTATGAAGTGCATCCGGGTTCCTGGAAACGTCATGCAGGCTATGAGGAAGATACCGGCTTTTATACATACCGTGAACTGGCAGTAGAACTGACAAAATATGTAAAGGAAATGGGTTACACCCATGTAGAAATGATGGGAATTTCCGAGTATCCGTTTGACGGTTCCTGGGGATATCAGGTAACAGGATATTTTGCACCGACGTCCCGCTACGGAACACCGGAGGATTTTGCATATATGATCAATTACCTGCACAGACATAAGATTGGTGTTATCCTGGACTGGGTTCCGGCGCATTTTCCGCGGGATGCCCACGGACTGGCTGAGTTTGACGGAACTTGCCTCTATGAGTACGCGGATCCGAGAAAAGGTGAGCATCCGGACTGGGGAACCAAGATTTTTGACTATGGTAAGACTGAGGTCAAGAATTTCCTTCTGAACTCTGCATTACTGTGGGTAGAGAAGTATCATATTGATGGTCTTCGTGTGGATGCGGTTGCTTCCATGCTGTATCTGGATTATGGTAAAGAAGCCGGACAATGGGTTCCAAATCAATACGGTGAAAATAAAAACCTGGAAGCGATTGAATTTTTCCGCCATCTGAATACACTGGTCTGCGGCAGAAATCCGGGAGCAGTTATGATCGCAGAGGAATCCACCGCATGGCCGATGGTAACCGGAAAAGCCGAGGACGGCGGACTGGATTTCACTTATAAATGGAACATGGGATGGATGCATGATTTTCTGGATTACATGAAACTGGATCCATATTTCCGCAAAGACAATCATAATAAGATGACATTTGCCATGAGTTACAATTATAGTGAGAAATACATTCTCGTACTTTCTCACGATGAGGTTGTTCATCTGAAATGTTCCATGTTGAATAAAATGCCGGGACTTGGCATTGACAAATACCGCAATCTGATGGCAGGATATGCGTTTATGATGGGACATCCGGGCAAAAAGCTGCTGTTCATGGGTCAGGACTTCGGACAGCTCCGGGAGTGGAGCGAAAAACGGGAACTTGACTGGGAACTTTTAAACGATGAGAACCACAGCCATTTACAGGCATTTGTAAAAGAACTGCTGACTATTTATAAAAAATATCCGGCAATGTATGAACTGGATGATCAGCCGGACGGATTTGAATGGATCAATCCGAACGACGGATACCGCAGTATTTTCAGCTTTGTTCGTCACGGAAAATCTGGCAGAAACAACCTGTTGTTTGTATGCAATTTTACACCGATGGCACGTCCGGATTATCGCGTGGGTGTACCGAAAAAGAAAAAATATACGTTATTGCTGAATAGCGATGATGCAAAATTCGGTGGCGAGGGCACAGAACGTCCGACTGTTTATCAGTCTGAAAAATCAGAATGTGACGGAAGACCGTATTCCTTCGCATACGAACTCCCACCATACGGAGTGGCAATCTTTAAATTCTGATAAATATTATGGAGTCCCACTGATACCTGCTTTTGTACAGTGGGACTTTCTTTACTGGAAAATTACGGTGAAGTGTGTGATAGCACACGTTTGATAAAACAATCTGGAAAGGAAAGAGAGCAATGATAACGCTGGATACTGTTATTCAACAATTACATATATGGGATGGGCAGATTCTGCTTTTTATTCAGGAACATCTGCGTATGGAAGCACTGAATCCGATTGTGATCGCCATCACGAATCTTGGCAACATGGGAATCGTATGGATCGTGTTATCCATTGTTCTGCTGTTCCCCAAAAAGACCAGACGTGCGGGACTCCTTTCTCTGCTGGCATTATTGGGTTCTCTCTGCGTGACAAACTTCCTGCTGAAGAATTATGTGGCACGGGTCCGTCCTTATGAAGTGGTAGCAGGATTGCAGTGCCTGATCGCAGCACAGCCGGACTGGTCATTTCCTTCCGGTCATGCATCTGCTTCTTTTGCATCGGCAGTTGTGATCTATAAAAGCTGTCCGCGTGGAATCGGTGTGCCGGCATTGGTTCTGGCTTTTGCAATTTCGCTGTCCAGACTCTATGTGGGCGTGCATTATCCGAGCGATGTCATTGTGGGCATGGTGATCGGAACACTGATCGCACTGATCCTGTTCTGGATCTTCGGCGAGAAGAAATATAAGGCGCGGGCACGGCGACGTTAAGAGGCATGGCGTAAAAATTTTTGCATTGTAACGTAAATGCGTCCCATTTTATTTTTTCTTGGCAAGCGATTGCTAGCTGACAAGAAAAAATAAAATGGGACGCTTTCATTATTTTAAAGTTTTAGCCATGCAAACAAATTAGCATTTTTCCGGTTCCGGATAATCTACACCAAATGTCTCAACGGTTACTTTTGCCATTTTCTGCTGAGCCATTGGGCGGTCACTGTAATCGCAGCGAACTTCTGCGATCTTATTTACATTTTCCATACCTTCGATGACCTTACCGAATCCTGCATATTCGCCATCAAGATGCGGAGCAGCTGCATGCATGATGAAGAACTGGCTTCCGGCGGAGTTTGGCATCATAGTACGTGCCATGGAAAGAACACCCGGTGTATGTTTCAGGTTGTTTGTGAAACCATTGTTGGAGAATTCGCCGTGGATGCTGTATCCCGGTCCGCCGATACCGGTTCCTTCCGGATCTCCGCCCTGGATCATGAAACCTCTGATGACACGGTGGAAGATCACACCGTCATAAAATCCTTTGTTTACCAGAGAGATGAAATTATTTACTGTATTTGGGGCGATTTCCGGATAAAGCTCTGCTTTGATGATATCGCCGTTTTCCATTTCAATTGTTACGATTGGATTCTGTGCCATAATTGCCTCCTTATCATTGCCAAAAATTATAGTAAATTGGCGTTTCTACTAAGCATTGTATCTGAAAAGTAGTTTGTTTTCAAGAAAATTCAAAAAAATGGCTATTTTTTTGTAAAATCGTGTGATACTCTAAAAAGTAACAATTAAGTTACCGTCGGTATGGCGTTGATGGCGGTAACAAGCAGCATCTGCATTTGGAAAGCGTTGCAATTTATAATAAATTTCATTATAATGTTGGAATAGGTGGGATCGAGATGGAAACAAAAGAAAAAAAGATAATTTCAGAAAACAATAACATACCGCGGACGAAAATGCAGATTGATGAAGCTGCGCTTCAGTCAATTGAGCCGGCAGCCGTTCTGGACTCAGCGATCGTTCCAATCAGGGATTTTGTCAGTCCGGAGGAATTGCATCGGGATCTGATTGAGATTATACAGAAATATCATCCGTCAGCAGATATTTCCATGGTGGAAAAGGCGTATCAGATTGCTGCGGAAGCACATAAGACGCAGGTGCGTAAATCCGGAGAACCGTATATTATCCATCCATTATATGTGGCCATTATTTTGGCGGAGCTTGAGATGGATAAGGAAACAATCGTGGCGGGACTGCTTCATGACGTAGTGGAAGATACGGTCATGACTGATGAGGAGATCAAAGAAGAATTTGGCCCGGAAGTGGCATTGTTGGTGGATGGTGTGACAAAGCTGGGACAGATTGCCTATGATGCGGATAAGATTGAAGTGCAGGCAGAAAATCTGCGAAAAATGTTCCTTGCCATGGCAAAGGATATCCGTGTCATTATTATCAAGCTGGCAGACCGTCTGCACAATATGCGTACGCTGAAATATATGAAGCCGGAGAAACAGAAGGAAAAAGCCCGTGAGACCATGGATATCTATGCACCGATCGCACAGCGGCTCGGTATTTCCAAGATCAAGATCGAGCTGGAGGATCTGTCGTTAAAGTATCTGGAGCCGGAAGCGTATTATGATCTGGTAGAAAAAATTGCTGTCCGGAAATCTGCCAGGGATGCGTATGTCCACAGACTGATGAATGATGTGGAGGCCTGTCTGAAGGATGCGGGTATCAAGGCTACGGTTATGGGAAGGGCAAAACATTTTTTCAGTATTTACAAGAAAATGGTAAACCAGAACAAAACCCTGGATCAGATCTATGATCTGTTTGCAATCCGTATTATTGTGGATGATGTCAAGGACTGTTATGCAGCACTGGGTGTGATCCATGAGAAATACAAACCGATTCCGGGACGTTTCAAAGATTATATCGCAATGCCGAAGCCAAATATGTATCAGTCTCTGCATACGACGCTGATCGGACCAACCGGTCAGCCATTTGAGATTCAGATCCGTACAGAAGAGATGCATCGTACTTCTGAATACGGTATTGCTGCTCATTGGAAATACAAAGAAGCAAATAACGGAAACAGCATCAACGGTGAGGAAGAAAAGTTAAGCTGGCTGCGCCAGATTCTCGAATGGCAGCGGGATATGTCCGATAACCGGGAGTTTATGAGCCTGTTAAAGAGTGATCTGGATCTGTTTTCTGACAGCGTATTCTGTTTTACGCCAAGCGGTGATGTTAAGAGTCTTCCGAAAGGCTCCACACCGATTGATTTTGCCTATGGGATCCATTCGGCCGTGGGCAATAAGATGATCGGAGCCAAGGTAAACGGACGGCTGGTAACCATAGATTATAATATCCGCAACGGTGACCGGATCGAGATTTTGACGTCGGCAAATTCCAAGGGCCCGAGCCGTGACTGGTTAAATCTGGTAAAAAGTACCCAGGCGAAGAATAAGATCAATCAGTGGTTCCGTAATCAGTTTAAAGAAGAAAATATCATCAAAGGCAAGGAGTTATTAACGAATTACTGTAAAACGAAAGGCATTAATTTTGGTGATATCAATAAGCCGGATTATCAGGCAAAGGTACAGCGGAAATATGGTTTCCGTGACTGGGAATCTGTGCTGGCTGCTGTGGGACATGGTGGTCTGACGGAATCACAGATCATAAACCGTATGATGGAAGAGTACCGTAAGGAGCATGCACAACAACTGACCGATGCACAGGTAGTGGAAAATGCTTCCGAGCAGAAAGAGAAACATGCGGAAGTCGAGCGGACAACCCACAAGAAGAGTGGTATTATTGTCAAAGGTCTGACGGATGTGGCAGTACATTTTTCCAAATGCTGCAGTCCGGTTCCGGGAGACGAGATCGTCGGATTCGTGACCAGAGGCCGTGGTGTGTCCATTCACAGAACAGACTGTGTTAATATCATGCAGTTGCCGGATTTTGACAGGCAGCGTCTCATTGAGGCAGAGTGGCAGCAGGGAGCATCAGACGAAGAAAACGGCGGACATGGCCGTTACCTTGCAGAACTTAAAATTTTTGGAAACAATCGTACCGGCTTGTTGGTAGATATTTCAAAAGTGTTTACGGAGCGTGGCATTGATATTGATTCGATCAATTCACGGACCAGTAAGAAAGGAATTGCAACGATTGTGGTTTCCTTCTATACCAAAGGAAAAGATGAGCTGAGTATGCTGAGCGAAAAGCTGCGCCAGATTGAAAGTGTATTTGAGATTGAACGTACCACAGGCTGATAAATACAATGAAATAGGAGTGTATATGGCAGATTTAAGAATTGAAGAATATAATGTTGGCGATATCGGAACAAACTGTTACTTTATCGTAAACGCAGATACAAAAGAGATGGTGATCATTGATCCGGGTGGAGACGGTGCAGACCTGATCCGCCGCATCAAAGAGCGCGGGTTGAAACTGCAGGCAGTATTGCTGACACATGGACATTATGATCACGCACATCATGCGCGTATGGTGGCAGATGCCTTTGGCGTTCCTGTGTATGCAAGCGAGAAAGAAGAAGTTACCATGCACGACATTCAGAAAAATGTATCTGCAATGTTTGGCAACCCGGAGACATATGATGCTGATGTGTATGCAAAAGACGGTGATGTACTTGATCTGGCAGGATTTAAGATCAAAGTGATTTCTACACCGGGGCATACCGAGGGTGGATGTTGCTATTATTTTGATGGAAATAAAGTGCTGGCAAGCGGAGATACGTTGTTTTGCGGCTCCGTCGGCAGAACGGATTTCAAAGGTGGCAGCATGTCGGAACTGGTGCGTTCCGTGAAAGAAAAACTGTTTTTACTTCCAAATGATACGGCTGTCCTTCCGGGACATGAGGCACGTACCACGATTGGATACGAGAAACAGTATAATATGTACTTAGCATAATGATTTTAAAAGGAATTTTCATAATTATGAAAATTCCTTTTATCACGAAAGGGTATAAAGATGATCACAGTACAATTAAATGAACCGAATTTTGAATATGATATTCATTCTCTGGTAAAAGCATTTTATCCACAGCATGATGTGCTTGTAAAAGCCATGCCGCGGGAGGCGTTTCCGGAAAGTGTATTTCATCTTGTGGTGAATTATGACCGGAAAAACCACATGATTGATTTTAAGTTTTTTGAACATAATCAGAAAGAAACTCAGGAAGAGGATGATGCAGCAAAAGAAAAAACAGTTGCACAGGATCATGAGAATCGTGCAATGAAAGAAAAAATGGCACTGGACGGTAGTGTTCAGGTTGATTTTGAAGATCGGAAAAAGACGAAAAACGAGTTAAAGCAGCAATTGTATTACCTGCTGACTGTGTATGCAGGAAAGACACTTCCGTGGGGAACTCTGACCGGTATCCGTCCGACGAAGATTCCGATGGAACTTCTGGAGGAGGGAAAAAGCGAAGATGAGATTCGTTCCTATATGAAGGAAACATACCTTGCTTCTGATGAAAAGATCGAGCTGAGTCTGTCTGTTGCAAAGCGGGAGCTGGAACTGCTGAGCCGTATTGATTATGAGAACGGATACAGTCTGTATGTGGGCATTCCGTTTTGTCCGAGCACCTGTCTGTATTGCTCTTTTACCTCCTATCCGCTGGCAAAATGGGCGAACCGCATGGATGAATATCTGGATGCACTGGAAAAAGAAATTGCCTTCACGGCAGAGGTATGCAAGCATAAAGTATTGAATTCTGTTTATATCGGCGGAGGTACACCGACAACACTTTCCGCAGAGCAGATGGACCGCCTGCTGACTATGATCGGAAGCTATTTTGGCATTGCGGATGAGCAGGGCAGAATGATCTATGCAGATGAATATGTGAATGAAATAGATGTGATAGATGAAGCGCGGAATCCTATGGATGGAGCTGGAACTGAAAATGCTTTAACAGATGCCGACAATAAAATGGAAAAAGCGCGGAAACAGACGCAGCTTCTGGAATTTACGGTAGAAGCCGGCAGACCGGACAGTATCACAAGAGAAAAACTGGAAGTCATCCACAGACACAATATTTCCAGAATTTCTATCAATCCTCAGACGATGAAGGAAGAAACATTACGTCTCATCGGTCGTCAGCATACGGTGCAGCAGACCATCGACAGTTTCAAACTTGCACGGGAGGTTGGTTTTGACAATATCAATATGGATCTGATCGTGGGACTTCCGGAGGAAACCATCGCGGATGTGCGTGAGACGATGCGACAGCTGGAAGAACTGGATCCGGATAATATCACAGTTCATTCTCTGGCCATCAAACGTGCGGCCAGACTGCGGATGCAGAAAGAGCAGTATGAGAACCTGCATATTGAAAATACTGCGCAGACTATTGATCTGACCGCTGAGTGCTGCCGCGAGATGGGACTGGAGCCATATTATCTGTATCGTCAGAAAAACATGGCAGGTAATTTTGAAAATGTCGGCTACGCAAAACCGGGAAAAGCCGGTGTGTACAACATTCTGATCATGGAAGAGAAACAGACCATTATGGCGCTTGGCGCAGGTGCCACCACAAAAGTTGTTTTTGAAGATGGCAAGCGTATCGAGCGTGTGGGAAATGTAAAAGATATTATAAATTACCTGGATCGTGTGGATGAGATGGTAGAGCGGAAGCGGGAATTGCTGAAAAACTGTGGTCAGCTCTGATAAAACACTTGCTATATCAAACACACAAACGTATAATAAACTATGTATGTGAACACAGAAACTGGAAAAGACGTCTGTGTCTGGCAATGGATACGAAAGCAGATATCGGAATCTGTTTTATAAGGTAATATAAAATACAGAGCAATCTGTATGGAATGGAGGATATACAGTGGCTTTAAAGAAAAAACCGGTAAACGGTATGAAAGATATTATGCCGGATGAGATGCAGATCCGTGATTATGTGCAGAGTGTAATCAAGGAGACGTATCGTGCATTCGGATTTACTCCGATCGAGACTCCGTGTATGGAAGACATTGCAAACCTGAGCAATAAGCAGGGCGGAGAAAATGAGAAACTGATTTTCAAAGTATTGAAACGTGGTGAGAAACTGAAATTAGAGACAGCACAGAGTGAGGCAGATCTGGTTGATTTCGGTATGAGATATGATCTGACCGTACCGCTTTGCCGTTACTATGCGAACCATGCAAATGATCTGCCGTCCCCGTTTAAGGCACTTCAGATGGGAAATGTATGGCGTGCAGACCGTCCGCAGAGAGGTCGTTACCGTCAGTTTATGCAGTGCGATATTGATATTCTTGGCGAGCCGTCCAACCTGGCAGAGATCGAGCTGATTCTTGCTACGACTACCACACTTGGCAAACTTGGATTCAAAAATTTTGAGATCCGTATCAACGAGCGTCGTATCTTAAAAGCAATGGCGGCTTACAGCGGATTTGCAGAGGAAGAGTTCGATACCGTATTTATCATTCTGGACAAGATGGACAAGATTGGTCTGGAAGGCGTTGCAGAGGAACTTGCAAAAGAAGGCTACGCACAGGAAGCAATCGACAAATATCTGTCTCTGTTCACCGGTGTGGAGCAGGCAGAGGATGGCATCAGCTATCTGGCAGATACTTTAGGTGACTATCTGGATGCAGAGATCGTTCAGAATATGAAAGAGATCGCATCTGCAGTCAATGCGACAAAAACAGCATCCTTTGAGCTGGTATTTGACCCGACTCTGGTACGAGGCATGTCTTACTATACAGGAACTATTTTTGAAATTGCGATTCCGGAGTTTGGCGGAAGCTGCGGCGGCGGCGGACGTTACGACAAGATGGTTGGAAACTTCACCGGAAAAGATGTTCCGGCCTGCGGATTTTCCATCGGATTTGAGCGTATCATCCTGCTTCTGATGGAAAACGGATTTCAGATTCCGCAGCAGCCGAAGAAGACGGCATATCTGATTGAAAAAGGATATCCGGGAGATAAACTCAGCGAAGTGATCGGACAGGCACAGCAGGCCCGTGCAAACGGCGAGCAGGTACTGGTTGTCCGCATGAATAAAAATAAAAAATTCCAGAAAGAGCAGCTTTCAAAAGAAGGTTATGAGGATTTTGTAGAATTTTTTAAATAAGAAATGAAACTGATGTAAGATGCAGATTTTTGAAAAACAGAAATGCATCGTGCATGAGTGATTACAGGAGGAATAAATTATGGCAGAGTCCATGCGTGGATTGAAAAGATCCCATAGATGTACAGAGGTATCCAGCGCAGATATCGGAAGTACCGTTACCGTTATGGGATGGGTACAGAGAAGAAGAAATCTGGGCAGCCTGATCTTTATTGATTTGAGAGACCGTTCCGGTCTGCTTCAGATCGTATTTGATGAAAACAGTGTAGGAAGCGACGGATTTGCAAAAGCAGAGACACTCAGAAGTGAGTATGTTATCGCAGTTGTTGGTAAGATCCAGAAACGTTCTGCAGCAGTAAATGAAAACTTAAAAACCGGTGATATTGAAGTGATCGCAGAGAGTCTTCGTATCCTTTCTGAGTCCGATACACCGCCGTTCCATATCGAGGAGAATTCCCAGACAAAAGATGAGATCCGTCTGAAATACCGTTACCTGGATCTGCGTCGTCCGGATTTACAGCGTAACCTGATGCTCAGAAGCAAAGTGGCTTATCTGATGCGTGATTTTATGGCAAAAGAAGGATTTATCGAGATTGAGACACCGGTTCTGACAAAATCTACTCCAGAGGGAGCAAGAGATTACCTGGTACCGAGCCGTGTACATCCGGGAAGCTTTTATGCACTTCCGCAGTCTCCACAGCTGTTCAAACAGCTGCTGATGTGCTCCGGATATGACCGTTATTTCCAGATTACCAAATGTTTCCGTGATGAGGACTTACGTGCTGACCGTCAACCGGAGTTTACACAGGCGGATATGGAGTTATCTTTCGTAGATGTAGATGATGTATTAGACGTAAATGAGCGTCTGTTAAAATATGTATTCAAAGAGGCAATCGGTGTGGATGTGCAGATCCCGCTTCCGCGTATGACATGGCAGGATGCGATGAACCGTTACGGTTCCGACAAACCGGATACCCGTTTCGGCATGGAATTACACGATGTATCTGAGGTTGTAAAAGACTGTGGATTCGGTGTATTTACCGGTGCATTGGAGAACGGCGGCAGCGTACGAGGTATCGCTGTTCCGGGCAAAGCGTCCATGGGACGTAAACAGATCGACAAACTGGTTGATCTGGCAAAAACATATGGAGCAAAGGGTCTGGCTTACCTGTGCGTAAATGAAGATGGCACATACAAATCTTCTTTTGCAAAATTCATGACAGAGGAAGAACTGGCAGCATTAGTAGAAGCTATGGAAGGAAAACCGGGTGATCTGCTGTTATTTGCTGCAGATAAAAATAAAGTCGTATGGGCAGTTCTTGGTGCATTGAGACTTCATATGGCAAAAGAGCTGAACCTGCTTGATCCGAATCAATATAATTTCCTTTGGGTAACAGAGTTCCCGTTACTTGAGTGGTCTGACGAAGAGAATCGCTATATGGCAATGCATCATCCGTTTACTATGCCAATGGAAGAGGATTGGGATAAGATTGATTCTGAACCGGGCGCTGTCCGTGCAAAAGCATACGATATCGTGTTAAATGGTACTGAGCTTGGCGGTGGTTCTGTCCGTATCCATCAGGATGATATTCAGGAGAAAATGTTTGAGGTACTTGGATTTACAAAAGAGCGTGCATGGGATCAGTTCGGTTTCCTGCTTTCCGCATTCAAGTATGGTGTACCGCCACACGCAGGCCTGGCTTACGGTTTAGACCGTATGGTAATGCATATGGTACATGCAGATTCCATCCGTGATGTCATTGCATTTCCGAAGGTAAAAGATGCTTCCTGTCTGATGACAGAGGCACCGGGCACTGTAGATGAGAAACAGTTAGAAGAACTTGGACTTGCCATCAACCTTCCGGAAGAGACAACCGAAGAGGAATAATTATAAAGATAGAATTGTGGGAGTACGAAGTACGGAACAATTCGTATGGCATCTTTTGCCCCTAACATTTTATAAATATAGACGAAAATGAGTAAAAAACAGGAGTGGAAAATCTGTAGATTTTCCGCTCCTGTTTTTTGCATGTCTTGAAAATAAAGGATTTGTGGGAAAAAATGCGTGTTGTGCAATTTGTATAGTGGAAGAAATGCGGAAAAATTTATGGTTGACGGTCAAGGGAAAGTGGTATATATTCATGCTATTGTTCTTCAAACAAATCTGATTCAGATAAAATTGCATAGTTATCAGAGGGGTGATAGCTTACGAGCAGTCTAAATATTGTTGCACCGATTCGGTAAATATCAAGAAAAACAGAGTGATACATTGTATTAGTCAAACTATGAAAATAGAAAAAGAAGAAAGCTAATGAAACTTGAAATATGTAAATATTTCGTATGGAGGAGGTTGTTTGTAATGACAAAAAAGTTACGAGATTATTTTCCTATGCTGCAGACCAGAGAAGCAATTTTGAAAGAGATTAACAATAACGAAAAGATGTGGAGTACGTTTTATTCGTGGGAAGAAGAACGGCAGGAGGAATTTCTTGATTTTTGCACTGGAGCGCGGGGAGTAAAAGTGATGTATGATTTTGTGAGTAAAGAGGTTTTGAATCCAGAGTCAACACCAGAGCGTATTGATGAGTTATTGTCTCTGTTATTAAAGCAGGAGGTTCATGTGATGGAAGTTTTACCAAATGATGGAACACGACTGGCAGATGAATCATCACTTGTTATTATGGATATTGTAGTGCAGCTTTCAGATGGAAGTATTGCAAATCTGGAAATTCAAAAGATTGGATATAAGTTTCCGGGAGAGAGAAGTGCCTGTTATTCAGCGGATTTGTTGTTACGACAATATAAGCGGGTAAGAAGTGAACGAAAGAAAAAATTCAGCTATAAAGATATCAAAGACGTATATACAATAGTGTTGTTTGAGAACAGTCCGGCAGAATTTAAGAAATTTCCAGATGTATATATTCACTCTTTCGGGCAAAAATCAGATTCGGGATTGGAATTTAATCTGCTGCAAAAATATGTATTTGTAGCGCTTGACAATTTTAAAAATATTCAGCACAATAAAGAAAATAAGTATCTGATAAACAGTCGGCTTGATGCATGGATTGCGTTTTGTTGTATAGATGATCCGGAAATGATTATTGCGATTATTGAGCAGTATCCAGAGTTCAGAGCATACTATGAACAAATCTATGACATCTGTCGAAATATCGAAGGAGTGATGGATATGTTTTCGAAAGAATTGCAGGAACTTGACCGGAATACTGTGCAGTTGATGATTGATGAGATGCAGGAGGATTTGAAACAAAAAGGAAAAGAACTGGATCTTATAAATCAGAAATTAGGTGAGAAGAATCAGGAATTGGATGAGAAGAATCAGGAATTGGATGAGAAGAATCAGGAACTGAATGAAAAAAATCAGGAATTACAGGCGGCTTTAGCGCGTATTCGTGAGCTTGAAGAGGAAAAGGAAAAAGCAAATCAATAAAGTGGAAAATGAAAGCAGAATAAGCAAAGCGACTGCGTTCATGAGCAAGTAGCAAAAGCGGATTGCGAATGTCCGCTTTACTTCAAAACAGAAAGCCGGCAATTGCTGGCTTTCTGAAAAACATGCTAAAACTATACTATTCATAATCCACCCGGAAGGATGCAAAGTCCAGATCAGTTTCGGTGCCATCCTCGAGATGGAGATATGGTGTGACTTCCAAAGCGGTGAAGTCCTGTGCTAATGCTGGAAGCAAAATATTCGTGTGGAAACAATAATTTCCGTCATCATCAACATAGGTACTTTCTCCGGAAGTGTTCCAATGATCATCTCCGGTGTCGTTTGAGTCAAAGTAGATGGAGGAGAAGGTCTCTGAATCTGTCTTTGTATCAAAGGTATTTCCATTGGAATCAGTAATGCGGCAGTAAATCCAGTTATGAATCGTATTACCGGAGATGATTTTATGGAACTTTTCATAGGAGGCTTTGTCCTGGCCAAAATTCCAGGTCAGACTGAGATAGGTTCCGGAAGCGGAAACTTTACTTTCTCCAACCGTTACCGTTGCACCGTTTTTGGAAGAAGCAGTGACGGAAGGTTTGAGATTAGCATTACCGGAAATATCAAAACTGATGGTCTGCATATAGAAATATCCGGTCTTCGGATCCCTGGCGGTCGTCAGTGGAACCTGCACTTTGCATGTATCTGGAAGATTTACATCAGAAAGTTCTACCGTAGCATGGAATGCACCGCGTTTATATTGTGGGTCACATCCGTCACCATAGATACCATTGATGTTCCAGGTAGCCAGATAAACCGTATCATTGATGACAATACGATCAGGAAGAAACCAGTCTCCCAAGGTTTTGATACCATATGGGGTTGCTTCACCGTAGATGGAAAGTAATCCACCATCATAATAAGCATCCATAACATTCATATATTGATTTGGCTGTTTTTGGTACTCGCTGTCATAATCATACATTTCCAGCATAACATCCGGCCAGGTGTCAGAAAAAGTAGTAATAAGTCCGTTTTCTTCAGATACAATGGTAGCTGGTGATACGGAATCTGTGTTGTCGGAAATAGCAGGAGTTTCTTCTTCGGAAGAAGTTTCCGGAGCAGTGATACGTCCTGTTTCCTGCAAATACTGCTGTGATCTTGCCTGATAGTGTTTTACTCCGGCATATGCGCCGGTAGTGCCTACGGCAGCACAGACAATCACGGCAGCGGCAACTTTTGCAGGAAAATATTTTTTACGTGCTCTGTGTTTTACAATAGATGCCTTGCTTAACTCTTTTGTTACCTGAGCTGCAACAAATTGTTTAAAATGTTCCGGTGTTTTTGGATAATTTTCTTTTTCATATTCAAAATCATTATATTTCGGATCATGGTTCATATGGCAGCCTCCTTTTCAAACATGGTTCGCAGTTGGATTTTTCCGCGATTTAACCGCATTTTTATCGCACTTTCACTCATTTCCAGAATATCAGCAATTTCCCACATTTTAAAATCAGCATCTTCTTTCAGAATTGCCTTTGCAATGCGATAAAAGTCATCTGTGAAAGCAATGATTAAATCCCCTAATTCTTGTTTTGTCATAACTTCCCTCGTTTATGTTTTCTTTTCCCTGTTCGATTGATCTCAATTGCTCCGACATTTTTGGAATCGTTGTAATGGATGATCGAAGCAGTTACTGTAAATAGTTTCTGTAATAGCTATTACACCCATTAGATGTAGTTTAGCATAAAAAAGTCACAATATTATCCAATAAGTTTTGAAAATGAATGAGAAGGAATATTTGTTACGATCGTTGTGTGTGAACTGCTGATGATGTTCTGAAATTTTACCAACAATTTACAAGAACCTGATTCTGGATTTTACCAGATGATCATATGCTGAAAATGTTGCAAAGAAGTATGCGAATATTGGGTAGAATTGTGGGAGTACAAAGTACGGAACAATTTGTATGGCATCTTTTGATTCCAACATCAATTAATGACAGGAAAAATATAAAAAAGTGGTCATAAATCAAACGATTGTGCATATATTATAGAGTGTGCAAAGAAAGGAGAGATGTATATTTGAAAGAAGAAAAGGTGAAAGAGATAAAACAAAACGCGGAAAGTTTAAAAAATGCAAATGGAGATACAGTAGTTAAGATAGCTGCTGAAATAAATAAGAATGAGAATACAACAGACCAGACAGAAAACGCAACAGATACGGTAGATAAACTGAACGGTAAAAAAGAGAAAGGTAAGAAAACCACAGAAGAGGATAGCACTCAGCTAGGTGCAGATCTGGTACTTTTGGATGAACCAAATCTGCGGAATGAATATCTGGATTGTATGAAATATCTGTTGACGCAGATTACAGATTTTGGATTTCAGCAGGAGGAAGAAATCGGACGGAGCATTATCAGTCATACAAAGTACCGATTAAAAGACCGGGAAAGTATCATTGCAAAAATGGTAAAAAAGAAGAGAGAACTCACAGAGGAAAATGTGTTTACATACATCAACGATCTGGCAGGAATTCGGGTAATTTGCCTGTTTCTCGATGATATTTATCGTGTGCGGGATTTTATTTACCAGATACCTGGGATTTCCATTGTGAAAGAAAAGGATTTTGTGAAAAAACCGAAAAACAGTGGCTATCAGAGTCTGCACGTAATCGTGCAGTTTACAGATGGAAAAAAAGTAGAAATTCAGCTGCGGACGATTGGAATGGATTTCTGGTCGGTGCTGGAATATCAGTTGCAGTATAAGAAACATCATAAAAAGGAAAAAGCGTTGAAAAAAGAACTGTTTTCCTGTGCCATTGATGTGCGGAATATGGATCAGCGAATGCTGGATCTGAGACAGTCAATTGAAAATGTATAAAAGGTGTGCCTTCCCGGAAAGCACACCTTTTTAAATAAAATATAAAATTGTTTTTTATTTTATTCAAGTCGAATATATGTGAGATTTGATGCATGATTCTGGTCAGCATAAGCTGATATATTCTTCTCAGAATCACTGCACGCTACATTACTCGATTGGTTTCAGATCATCAGCGATGATCAGTTTTGCTTCTGTAGCAGCCTGGATCTCTTCAACAGTGAATTCCGGGTTGTACTCTTTTAATACGATTCCTTCCGGAGTAACCTCCATAACACCCATCTCTGTAACGATCAGGTTTACCTGAGCTTCTGCTGTCAGCGGTAAAGTACACTCTTTTAAGATCTTTGGTGCACCTTTCTGTGTGTGCTCCATAGCAACGATAACTCGTTTAGCACCTACTACAAGGTCCATAGCTCCACCCATTCCAGGAACCATTTTTCCAGGAATGATCCAGTTTGCGATGTTACCTTTCTCATCTACCTGAAGAGAACCAAGGATTGTAGCATCTACATGTCCACCACGGATGATGGAGAAAGATGTAGCACTGTCAAAGAACATACCGTCTTTCTCGATACCAGCCGGCTGTCCGCCTGCATTTACGATGTATGCAGCATCCGGATCTTCCGGATCAACAGCTGCAAGACCGATGAATCCGTTCTCAGACTGTAATGTAAGTTTAACAGATGGATCAAGGTAATCCGGAACCATAGTAGGAAGTCCGATACCGAGATTTACAACATCACCATCATGTAATTCTTTTGCAACACGTTTCGCGATATATGGTTTGATTTCACTTCTTTCCATCTTATGCTTCCTCCTTTACAACTAAATAATCAACATAAATGTGTGGAGTTTCCACATAGTTTGGACCGATTTCGCCAGCCGGAACGATTTTCTCAACTTCGGCAATAACGATATCAGCAGCAGAAGCCATCATCGGGTTGAAGTTACGAGTAGATCCTTTGTAACGGATATTTCCGGATTCATCAGCAATATATCCCTGGATGATTGCAACATTACCGCGGATTGCTTTCTCGAGAAGGTACTCTTTACCATCTAATTCGATGACCTGTTTGCCTTCCAGAGTTGTCGGTGAAGTACTGTCAGCAACGATAGTACCGATACCTGTTGGTGTAAGGAAACCTGCAAGACCAGCTCCGCCTGCACGTACCTGCTCAGCAAGTGTACCCTGTGGCTGAAGTTTTAACTCAATCTCGCCTGCGTTGAATTTTGCAGCAACTTCTTTGTTCAGACCTACATGTGTAGCGATCAGTCTTTTGATCAGACCGTTGTGAAGTAAACGACCTGTTCCTTCATTCTCGAAACCTGCATCGTTACATACAACAGTAAGGTCTTTTGCGGTTACTTCATTTACGATAGATTTTGCTGTTCCATTTGTCATGAATCCGCCGACTAATACAGTATCGCCATCTTTGATCAGTGCGGCAGCTTCTTTTGCAGAAATAACTTTTGTTCTAGCCATTTCTTTCCCTCCTATTAATTACATAATAATAATTTTGCTCTGTTGACAACGTCATACGTCCACATAGCCTGTTTCCATTATAACACCTTGCCCGGCAAAATCCAGAGATATTTCACAAAAAAAATGAAAAATATGTGAATTGTTTGTAAAAAAGTCAAATTAACGCTTTAAAGCGATAAAATATTTTTGTTGATTTTTGGTATAAAGTAGGATAAAATGACAGAAGTGATTTTGAAATAAAGGAGATAAAAGACAATGATGGAAATCAAAGGAAACATGATGTCAGTACGTGAAGATGTCCGTGTACTGGACGCAACTCTGCGTGATGGAGGTCTGGTGAATGATTTTTATTTTACGGATGACTTTGTGTACGATTTATATAAAGCAAATCTGGCGGCCGGTGTGGATTATATGGAGTTTGGATACCGTGCGGACAAAAAGCAGTTTGATGTAAATAAATTCGGAAAATGGAAATTCGCGGAGGATGAGGATATCCGTGCAATCGTTGGGGACAATGATACGGATATGAAAATTTCCATTATGGCGGATGTGGGACGCTGCGATTACAAACACAGTATCGGAGACCGTGCGGACAGCCCGGTAGATCTGATCCGTGTGGCTACTTATATCAACACGATGCCTGAGGCGATCGCAATGATCGAAGATGCAGCGGCGAAAGGTTATGAGACAACCTGCAACATTATGGCAATTTCCAAATGTCAGGAGCGTAATATCCAGACAGCATTGGAGATGCTGGCAAAATCTTCTGTCAAAGGTGTCTATGTGGTAGACAGTTATGGTTCCCTGTATCCGATCCAGATCCGAGAGATCACGGATATGTATCTGAAAGCGATGGCGGAGAGTGGAAAACTGGTGGGAATCCATGCACATAATAACCAGCAGTGTGCTTTTGCAAACACCATTGAGGCGCTGTCCATCGGTGCAAGTATGGTGGACGGAACCGTCATGGGAATGGGGCGTGGTGCAGGAAACAGTTCGCTGGAAGGTCTGCTTGGTTTCTTGAAAAATCCGAAATATGAGATCGCACCGGTTCTTTCTTTTATTGAGAAACATATGTTGAAGCTTATTGAGGATGGTGCAGTATGGGGCTATAATATCCCGTATCTGCTGACCGGTCTGACGGATCAGCATCCGAGAACTGCCATTGCAGCAACAAAAAATCATGATACAAAATATCTGGATTTTTATCATATGCTGCTGGATGACTGATATAGAAAAATCTGAAAAAACGTTAGTATTTATCTCAGTCGAGAAGACTCCCACTTCTGCAAGTGGTGAGTAATAACAAGTCTTTCTCAGTGGGAGTACAATCTCCGACTGAGATAAACGCTCCGCGGGGATGTGCAGTGATTCTGAGAAGAATATGTCAGCTTACGCTGACCAGAATCACGCACCAAGTCTCACGTGCGTTCGACTTGAATGGATTGTAATGCAAGAGAAACGTAGGAATATAAAAGCTGTGAGAGTGGATAACACATTTCTCACAGCTTTTTTGGAACCAATGATGTTGCTAAGATATCCCATTTTTGATATGGAAAGTCTTAATAATGTTAATGTAACGATTGGTCTGCTATATACAACTTTTTATAGTAGAGAAATCCCGTTAAATCGGCCAGAATCCATCCGATCGGAATTGCCCACCAGATAGCAGTGATACCCAGCGGAGTCGTTGGTGCCAGAGCATAGGCCAGAGCCACCCGGGTGCCTAGTGACACGATGGTGAGCACCAGTGACATGGCAGGGCGTTCAATGGCACGATAAAGACCATACAGCAGAAACAGACAGCCGATTCCCCAGTAAAAAGTGCCTTCAATGTGCAGATAACGGACACCTTCTGCGATGATGGATGTTTCATCTGCATCCACAAAAATCTGCATCAGCGGGCGGGCAAAAATCCAGATGATGGCAGAAATGACAATGCAGAAAGTAATGGATACCTGAACGGCGGTGTGAATTCCCACTCTAACCCGATCCTGGTGTTTTGCACCATGATTTTGTGAGATAAACAGCGAAAATGCATTGCCGAATTCCTGTACCGGCATATAAGCCAGTGTGTCGATTTTTACCGCAGCGGCAAAGGCGGCCATAATAGCAGTACCGAAACTGTTTACCAGTCCCTGGATCATTAAAATTCCAAAGTTCATAACGGATTGCTGCAGGCAGGTAAAAAATGCATAACGGCTTACTTCAGAAAGTGTACTTTTTTGAAAAATACGCTGTTCTTTTGACGGAAACAGCTGTGGGTTTTTCCAGAGTACAGCAATCGTAATACCGATGCCGGATACCGCCTGGGCAATTACCGTGGCACCTGCCGCACCTCCTACACCGAAATGCAGTCCGATGACAAACCAGAGATCCAGTGCAATGTTTAAAAGACTGGAGATTGCAAGAAAAATCAGTGGAAGGACGGAATTTCCCACCGCCCGCAGGACAAATGCAAAGTAATTGTACAAAAACGTAAAGCCAATGCCAAGGAATATAATGCGGGAATATGTCCGCATCAGACGGTAAATGTCTGCCGGAGTCTGCAGGAGATTCAGAATGCCGTCTGTGCCGGGAAATACGATCAGGTACATAATGACGGTCACAAGCAGGATCAGCCAGAAGGAGATCCATATGCATTCTTTCATTTTGTTCTGATGACCAGCACCATAATGCATGGAAAACAACGCGCCGCATCCCATGCAGAGCCCGATCATGACGGAAGTCAGAAATGTCATCAGTGTGTAAGTGCTGCCAACGGCAGCCAGGGCGCCGGAACCGAGCACACGACCGACGATAATTGTATCTGTAATATTATAAATCTGCTGCAACAGGTTCCCGAGTATCATCGGGAGTGCAAACAGCAGAAGTGTTTTTAGTATAGGTCCTTTTGTTAAATCTTTTTCCATTTTTTCCTTTTATAAGTTGAGAATAAATATTGTCTGCTATTTTATCATGTGAACTGATAGTTAACGTTAAATTTTGTGTAAAAAATCGGCCTCTGTTTACAACTATAGCATAATACATAAAGAATGAAAACTGAAAAAGAATGGTGATAATATGCAAGTGAATTACAGTAACCAATCGGAAACTTTTTTTCAACCATGGATTGACTTTTTATGAGCTATTCTGTATACTATAAGCATCTGAATAGAACATTTAAGTGTCATGTATTTTGTATTGATACAGAACTGTGGGTATGAGTCAGTTCAAAGCAATGAAGCGGAAATACGTGAAGAATAGTGAATCCGGTCAGAATCCGGAACGGTACCGCCACTGTATGCATGGAGGCGCTGCATGAGACGAAAGTCAGTCATTGGGAACAATCCTGAGAAGGCAATGCAGAGACGCTGTTGATATGTAAGTCAGGAGACCTGCTTAAATGGAAATGCTTATTCATTTTCGGAATTGGAATGAATGGGTTTAGTATGTATGTTTTGCAGAAAATCGGCTGCGGCAGTCTGAAATGGCTTGCCGCAGTTTTTATTTGCAAAATCCAATTCCTGGAGAAGAATTTTTAGTCAGGAGGGCAAGTATGAAACGAAACGAAAAACCAATGAAAGAACGGATTCTGGAAGAAGCGTTACAGCTTTTTTCACAGAATGGGTACACCGGAACCTCAATGAATGACATTGCAGCAAAATTAGGAGTGACAAAAGCTGCATTGTACAAACATTATAAGAGTAAACAGGAAATCCTGGACAGCATTGTCGAGAAAGCATCCGAGTATGGTCTGCCGGAGGAACAACAGGGTGAGGATTTTCTAAGTGAAAGACAGGTATCTTATGATGATATCAAGACATATACGAAGGAACAATTTTCTTATTGGACCAGCGAAGAATTCCCAAGTTGTTTCCGGAGAGTGCTGACGCTGGAGCAGTACCGCGATCCGCGGATGGCAAATCTCTATCAGAGATATCTGGCAAAAGGGCCAGTGTCTTATATGGAGCCGATTTTTGAGCAGCTGACCAAAGACAGCCAGAAGGCACGACAACTCGTACTGGACTTTTACGGACCGATTTTTCTGCTTTACAGTATTTATGACGGAGCAGAGGAGAAGGAGAGTGTGGTGGATATTCTGGATCGTCATGTGGACAGTTTTTCCCAGATATTTCAGCAGAAAGCAACCGCAGTAAAATAACGTGCGACGGATCTGGTTTGTATAAGCAGCAGATGCGTTTGACTTGAATTTAAATTGATAGAAAAAGAGTGGGAAAATAGATAAGTTTCATTATTAAGTATCATGTAGGAGGTTATTATGAAGAAAGAAGGATTTGATTTTTTTCAGAATCGTGCATGTGAGTATTTCCCATGTCACAAAGGGGTTGCAGATGAGGATTTTAACTGTCTGTTCTGTTATTGTCCGCTGTATCTGCTGGGCGATGAGTGCGGAGGCAATTTTGAGTATCTGCCAAATGGTATTAAAAATTGTTCCAACTGCACGCTGCCCCATTGCAGAGAAGGATATGCACATGTGATGAACAAATATCTGTTGATCGCAGAACGGATCCGCAAAAAGCCAAGATGTATGGAGGCCTGATTATTTTCAATTCTTTTGTGAAACAAACATGAAGAGTCTGTGTTTTTCGATGGAAGAACACAGATTTTTCTTTTTGTGCATATGTTGTGATAAGAAATAGATTTCTTTTGGAGTGTAATATGAATTTCGGACAGGAAAGATATTCATGGATGGAACAGGATCCGTACACTGGGGATAAAATGCCCTTTTATATGACATATCCCATGCAGAATACGCTATTTGAGGAGACGGAATATGAGAAGGACTGCAGGCGGATGCAGGAACTGTATCCGAGGGACGCGCGGCAGATTCAGAGTCTGGTAGACCGGGAGTGTGACCGGATGGAATATGAAGGCAGCATGATGTATGATCGTTATCCGGACCGGCTGATGCTGGAAATGCTCTGCAGGAAAATATACCGGGAGCTGAATCCGGATCATATAGACGAGGAGGGACGGCTTCAGGTAGAGGAACGTTATTTTCATCTGATCCAGGTGATGCTGATGCAGGAAATGTATCGAAGAAGATGCAGGCATTATCGGTGTCGGAGATGGTATTAGGGCTTGTATGACGCAAAAAGATACCCTATAATTAGCACAGTAGAAACTCTTGTAGCGAATACCATGGATAATAACGATAGAAAAGAGATATATTATGATAAATGAATGGAAAGAGATACTGGCGGACTGTATGGATCAACATCTGGCAAAAATCATCATCAGTGGTCCGCGGAAAAAAGATAGTGTAAGAAAGATTGAAATCCGTCCGGTGCTGCTGAAGGAGCAGTTGGTGTTTCAGGCAAGTGCCTATACGGAAAAACAGGTGCAGCACTATAATCTGACAGAGGAAGAAGTGTATGAAAAGGTGGCGGGCTGGATGGAAGGATTTCGGCAATTGGAAGTCCTTCATCCGAAAAAACAGGTGCAGGTTCTGGTCAGTAAAAAAGGTAAACGGACGGTGCGCCAGCTTAAGAGCGGCTGCCCGGTGCCTGCTGCCCCACTGGAGCATAACCGCCGGAAAAAATATATTTTGGATCCGGATATTCCGGTACCGTTTCTGCATGACCTTGGGGTGCAGACAAAAGAAGGGAAAATTGTTCATTCCAGATATGATAAGTTTCGCCAGATGAACCGTTTCTTAGAATTTATTGAAGATATTGTTCCGGAGCTTCCAAAAGACAGGGAATCTGTTATTATAGATTTCGGATGTGGAAAATCCTATCTGACATTTGCCATGTATTATTATCTGCATGAGTTGAAACACTATGATGTAAGGATCATCGGGCTGGATCTCAAGGCAGATGTAATCGCACACTGCCAGCAGCTGGCAGAGGATTACGGCTATGAGAAGCTGACATTTTTGACTGGTGATATCGCGGATTATGACGGCGTGGATCATGTGGACATGGTGGTGACGCTGCATGCCTGTGATACGGCGACCGATTATGCTCTGGATAAAGCAGTGCGCTGGGGAGCAAAGGTCATTTTGTCTGTACCATGTTGTCAGCATGAGGTAAATCGTCAGATTGAAAATGAGTTGCTGCAGCCGGTGTTGAAATACGGGCTGATCAAAGAGCGGATGTCTGCGCTGCTGACAGATGCCATCCGGGCAAATTTGTTGGAGGAGGCTGGATATCAGGTGCAGGTTCTGGAGTTTATTGATATGGAACATACACCGAAAAATATTCTGCTCCGTGCAGTGAAATCCGGCAGACAGAAACGGGCGGAGGAACTGACAAAGATGATGGAGGAACTGCATGTTTCCCCAACACTGGCGGCACTGATGAGAGAAGAAAGGGATGCAGCAGATGCGTAGAGGAATACAGAAAATTTTGATTTTGCTGGCAGTTTTTATTGTAGCATTGTTTACTTTTTCAAAGCTGACGAATCATGAGACAAAGGATCTGACCACAGATCTGGCGGCACCGACGCTTCCGGTGGTTTATTTTGAGGATAATGGGCATCCGTTGAATGAACTGCATGGTTATGTGGAGGAAATGTCAGTCATTTCCATGCGGGATACAATTACACCGTTGCCGGAGAACGGAAAACTGTCTCTGCGGATTGATCCTTATGATAATAAGATTAAAGAAGTATCATTCCAGATCCGGAGTCTGAACGGAGACCGGCTGGTACAGGACGGAAACGTCCAAGTGTCCGGAGACAAAACGGCGGTGACCGGAACCATCAGCGTAGAAAATCTGTTGGAAGAGCAGACGGAATATCAGCTGATCCTGCAGGTGACAGCCGGAGAGCAGACCAGCTATTACTATACGAGAATTATGGAAGCAGGAAAGAGTCAGATTGACGCATGCGTGGATTTTGTGGAGGAGTTTCATGCCATTACTATGAATAAGGAACGTCAGTCTGAACTGAGTTCCTATATGGAACCATCTTCCGCAGCAGATAATACGACACTTCAGAAAGTGACGATCAATAACAGTCTGTCTCAGGCATGCTGGGGAGATTTTGTGGGAACGGAAGTGACGACACCGGTGGTTTCCATCAAAGAAATGAATGATGATTATCAGGTGATCCTGCTGGAATACATTATGTCTTCCGTGGGTGACAGTGGAAATTCTGAATATTATAATGTGGAAGAATATTACCGGGTACGTGTCGGCACGGAAAAAATCTATCTGCTGAGTTTTGAGCGTACTATGGAAGAGATTTTCCGTGGCGAGGGGGATCAGATCAGCAAGGACATGATTGATCTGGGAATCCGATCTGAAAATGTGTCATATAAGACAAATGAGACAGGAAATGTCATCTGTTTTGTGCAGCAGGGAGAACTGTGGAGCTACAATCAGATTGAAAACAATTTGACGAGAGTTTTCACTTTCCGGAGCCAGGAAGGCATGGATATCCGGGAAAATTATCAGGAACATGATATTCGTATCCTTCGGGTAGACGAGGGAGGAAGTCTGGATTTTGTCGTATATGGTTATATGAACTGCGGTGAGCATGAAGGACAGGTGGGAGTCAGTGTCTGCCACTATGACGGAGTAACTAACACGGTGGAAGAGATGCTGTTTGTACCGACGACACTGTCTTATGAGATTGTAAAAGAGCAGATTGGAAAGTTGATGTATGTGTCTGACAGCGGTGTGTTTTATCTGACAGTTTCCAATCAGGTATACAGGATCCAGATGGACAGCCGTAAGGCGGAAGTGTACATTGACGGTCTGAAATCCGATATGCTGGTAAATTCTGAAGATGGACGCTATATCGCCTGGTCTGAGGATGGTACAACGATGCATGTGACAGATCTTGAAAAAGGAGAGTCCTTTGATATTCATGCAAATGAGAACCAGTTGCTGAAACCGCTGGGATTTCTGGGCAGTGACTGCATCTATGGCTGGGGTTACCGTACGGATATTTTCAGTACTCAGACTCAGACGGATACACTGGCACTAAGTCAGGTGCTTATTGTGGATACATCGGACAGCGCACATGCTGTGCTGAAGACTTATGAGACACCAGGTATTTATGTGACCGGTATCCGGATTCAGGACGGAAGTATTTACCTGAGCCGTGTCATGAAAAATGGTGACATTTATGTGGATACTACCGAAGATACGATCATGAACCGGGATCTGCAGGAGAGGGATCAGGTGAACATCGATACTGTTGTATCGGATGTAAAACAGAAGGAAGTTGTTCTGAAGCTTCTGGAGGAGACTTCCGTCAGCACACCGAAAACGCTGATTCCAAAATTGATCGAAAACGAGGAGCCAAATACGCTGGAGATAAAAAATCTGAATGCTTCCAGTGCTTATTATGTATATGCAAAGGGAAAAGTGGTGCTGGCAACGGACGATATGGCAGCGGCTGTGCAGAGCGCAGATGCAAATAAAGGTGTTGTGATCGGAAATAATCTGTTGTATGTATGGCGGTTGGGGCAGAGTCAGACTCAGGAGCCTCTGACCATTGAATAACAGCAGAGGATAGTGTATAAGAAATAAAATAAAAGTACCTGAAAGCGGAAGAGTGCCGCTGACGTGTGGAAAATCTCATACGTCAGCGGTATTTTTTGTCAAATGAAAAAAGATTCTTATTTGTTAATAGTTCAGTATTCTTCAAATGTACATATCGTAAACATGGAATGTTTTACTTGTTACAGTGTAAGTGCGTGACAAGAAAACTGTATGAAAAATAGCATAAAATTCCACAAAAATAATATATTACAACAAGAGAAAACATGGATATGACAGTATGGAGCGAATGTATGGAATTGCAGCCATAACCAGTGTCTGTATTCTGGTAATCTTAATTGGTGTATTGAAGAAAAATGCTGAAGTTCTCTTGAATTTCGCGGCTCGGACGGTGGTGTGTTTTCTATGTTCCCACTTTCTGAACAGCTTCTTTCTGGCACGGGGGCTGGATGTGGCGGTAGGGATTAATCTTATCAGCTTTTTGACATACGGAACCCTTGGTATCAGTGGAATGGCAGCACTTTATGGCATTTTATTTTTACAATTGTTGTGATATTGCACAAAGGAAAAAATGGCATAAAAAAGAGGGGTAGACAGTAGGGAAAAAACATCCTATAATCGGTCTCACAAAGGAGGCGGAACGTATGTGAGACTTATTCAGATTAGTGTGACATCGGTCTGGCTGCTTCGGGCAGTGGAAATGGATTTTGCCCGGGGAAAGATCAGAAATCGATGGTTGATGATGGGAATACTTCTGGGCGTGGTGCTTTGGATTCCCGGAATGAAAGAGGCAGGTTTTCCGGAATTACTGGGAGGACTGTTATTGCCGGTACTTATCTGTTGGATCCCGTTTCGAATGCGGGGCCTGGGAGCCGGTGATATTAAATTATTATGTGTAGTTGGCTGCTTAAATGGCAGTCGGGATATTATCTATTGTATCTGTATTTCTTTCCTGCTTGCAGCAGGATTCTCATTCGGCAGATTGCTGAATCGAAAGCAGTTTCGGACAAGTATGCGAAGCTGTATTCAATATTTTCAACGAATTGCAGCACTTGGAAAAATTGTTTCTTATGACGGAAGAAAAGTGCCCGGACATCAAATTCATTTTTCTGCATTTATCCTTTTGGGATATGCAGCAGTTCTGGGGGTGAATCTGTGCAAATTTATACCATTGTAATTGGTGGTCTGGAAAAATCTTATATGCAAAAGCTGGTGTTGTATCTCAATGAACGACTGGGGAAAAGTGCCCGGGTGGAACTGTTGGAACACTGGGAAATACCAGAGCAACCGGAAGTTTGGGAAATGAAAAAACAATCAGTGGGAGTGCCCATGGAGGGCAGTAAATGCTGGGATACGGGAATTGGTTCAGAGGCATTTATTACTTATCTGACAGAACAGCATCTGGTAAATCATACCTTGACGGTGACAGCACAGAAATGTACGGAGAAGGCTGTTGTGTATCAATATCAGCCCAGGGACTGTCTGTATCGTGAGATTGTTTCAAAATGTCCGATGAATGTCGGAGGAAGACAAAAAGTGGAGCAGGAAGGCGGCAGACAGCGGTGGATGGTATTTACCGGAGAGGGTCAGAGTGGAGTACTTATGGCATTTTCGTTGTTTTACGCCTGGATGCTATCAGAGACAAAGAAAGTGTTGTATGTCAATTTTACAGAATGCAGTGGAATGACGGAATTGTTTGAACTGGTGGAACAGCCGGAAGATTTCAGTGACTTTCTGCTTGCTCTGCGCAGGCAGTCTGCAGCTTCCCTGGCATGCTATACCGGGCGGATCGATGAACTGGAATATCTGATTCCGGCAGATAATCCGCAGATTTTGAGAGAACTGACAGAAGCGGATATGAACCGCTTACTTGTAAGTATTGCACAGGCAGATCAGTATGAGTTGGTTGTGTTTACTCTGGGAACGCTGGTGTGTGGTTGTGAACAGATCTTTTTACAGGCAGAATCGAGGATTCATTTGTGCGGGATGCATCTGATGGAGCAGTGTGCAGGCCGGGAAAAGAAGCGGTTTGTCAGCAGATGCGCACCAGGCAGAGAAGATGTTATGAAGCGGATCGTTCTTCCGGAGATGAAGTGTGAACATACTGGGGTCACGTTGTTATATGAATGGCGTGAGACGGAACCTGGGCGGCTGGCAGCAGAACTTATTTCAGCCGGGGATTGAAGTAAAGAGGACATAAACATTCCCCTTACCCACCGCTTAGTGCTCTATACACTTGAAGCGAGGGCGTACATTGTTCTGGGAGTGCATATTACAGAAGAAAGGGGGAAATTATGCAGGAAAAGGAAGCAGTCTGGCAGGAGATTCGAAATCGGGTTTTTCAAAATATGGATCTGTCCGGAGAAATATCGGACAAAGAGCTGAAACGGATGATCGCGGAGGAAGTGCGGCAGTTTGGCAAAGTGCACTTACTGTCCTTGCATGCGCGCGAAACTTGTGAAGAACAGATTTTCAATTCTTTTCGGAAGCTGGATATCTTACAGGAACTGCTGGATGATCCGGAGGTTACTGAGATTATGGTTAATGGTGCAGCACATATTTTTTATGAAAAACATGGTGTGCTTTACCCATGGGAAAAAGGGCAGCTTTCGGAAGAACGGCTGCGGGATATGATACAGCAGATGGTGGGCGCTGCAGACCGCATTGTCAATGAGGCACAGCCAATTGTGGATACGAGACTTCCGGATGGCTCCCGTGTCAATATTGTTTTGCAACCGGTATCGTTGGATGGTTCCTGTATCTCAATCCGAAAATTTTGTGGAATACCAATGAATCTTGCGTATCTGGTGCAGTCAGAAGCTATATCAGAGGAAGCGGCGGAGCTGCTGAAACTGCTGGTAAAGGCGGGATATAATATTTTTATTTCAGGAGGGACAGGTTCCGGAAAGACGACATTTCTCAATGCACTTTCGGAATATATACCAGAGGGGGAGCGTGTCATTACCATAGAAGATTCTGCAGAACTTCAGTTGAACAATATAAAAAATCTGGTGCGGCTTGAGACGCGTCCGGCAAATGGACAGGGTGCACAGGAAATTAGTATCCGGGATCTGATCCGCACGGCTCTGCGTATGCGGCCGGAACCCCACCATTATGAAATAGTGAGGTTTAGAGCGTAATAAAAAGCCGCTCCCCGTCCCAAGTACACTCCTGAATTACAGCGCGAGCGATCGCGTTTTTTTCTTTGTCGTCGAAGCCATCCAGGCCATGAATCAGCTTCGCGATTTCTGCAGCCGTGGCCTTGGCATCCTTCGCGCTGGCAGCAGCCCGGTGGCTTTCCATCTCGGCCAGCGAGGCTTCACGCTTCAGAGCACCCAGCTCAACGTCCAGGCGTTCCATTTCCGCGATGATATACTTTGATGCAGCGGAATCTTCGGCCAGAGCTAACGATGCAGCCAGGCGGCCGATTTTACGCTCACAGGCAGACACGCGAGCCTGCGCAGCCTTCAGATCAGGAACATCGGCCGGAGCTTCCGCTTTGACGAATTTCTGAATCAAGGCAGGATCCGCAGTGATTCCACGGAATAGCTCCAGGACTTCCTCGTCCAGCAGATCGCATTTGATCTGCCCCATGTCGCAGGCATCCACACCCTGCCTCATTCGCTTCCTGCAGTAGTACCAGGAAGAACAGGTACCGTCGACCTTTTTCTTTCTGGAGACCTGCATCAGGTTTCCGCACTTGCACCGAAGCACGCCCTTCAGGAGAGGCACCGGCCACTTTGCATCCTTGATGCATTTATTCTGAGTAAACCGGGACTGCACCGCGAGCCATTTTTCTGCAGGCATGAAGGGCTTGTGCTTTCCAAGGCACACGGTCCACTTCTCCGGCGGCTGCGCCTGGTGCTTTTTGTTTTTCTCGGTCGACCGGCCATAGATGATCACACCGACGGATCCGTCCCACATTTCACGCGGGGAGCCAGGATCCATGATGCAGCCCTTCGCGGCATAGAAGTCGTACACTTCCGGAGTCGCCTCAACACAATATGGCATGGTCAGCATTTTATGCAGCTGCGTGGTCGAGAAGAACTTCCCGCTTTGCGTCCGGATGCCCTGGTTTTTGAATCGCGTCTCCATCCCCTGTAGGCTGCAGTTATAAGCCAGGAAGGTATCGAAGATCTGCGTCACGTAGCGAGCTCCGTCCGGATCCACCTCAATGGAGCAGTGCTTCTTCCCATTCACAATAATATGCTTCCTGACGTAACCAACCGGAGGATTGCCGCCGGTCCAGTATCCCTTTTTAGCAAGGCCCAGCATATTATCCGTAACACGGGCCGCGATGGTTTCACGCTCCATCTGAGCGAAGACCACCGTGACATACATCATGGCACGCCCGATCGGCGTCGTGGTGTCGATATTTTCCTTTATTGAGATGAACATCACGCCATGCTCCTCCAGGAGCGCGTAGATATTCGCAAAGTCCCGGACGTCCCTGGAAAGACGATCCAGCTGATAGACTACCAGGACATCACAGAAACCACCCTTTATAAAAGACAGCATACGCTGCAGATCCGGCCGGGACGTATTCGCACCAGTGAAGTCTTCATCAGAGAACTGCTGCCAGGAATCCACCTGGCCGGAAAACTTCGACTCGCAGTATTCCCGGTTCATCCGGAACTGATTATCGATTGAATCTGATTTATCAGAAAATACGGATTTTCGTCCGTAGGAAAAGAACCTCATCGTCCCACCTCCAAAAAAGAGTATAAAAAATAAATCCTTGCGGATTTATCGGAAACGCTGTAAAATTTATTCGTAGAGTTTACAGCTTCCGCAAGGAAGAACAGGTCGCCTGGTGTTCGCAGCACTGGGCGATTTTTTATTTTGCCATCTTAGCCAAAGGCGTACAGACCTTCACATATGCGTCGGCGCTGATCTGGCCAGTTTCATACAGAGAGCGATATCGCTCAAGCTCGGCAGCGGGATCGAAGGATCCGCTGCCTTTTCTGTATTTCGGTAAATCAGCCAGGAGACCAAGCTCATCCGCCAAGCAATAAATATGCTTGCACGGAAGATGCCGGATCCCGAAGTCAGCGCACGTGCATGTTTGAAGATCACACTCATACGGATCAGCAGCAGAGCCAGCGATAACCATGGTCTGCTCGTCCGGATTAAATGACACAACCTTCTTTTTGAGTTTACGACCAGCCTCGATGCGCTTCACCTGTTCGAATTCAGAATGAAGCGATTCTGGCCAGGAACCAAAAACAACACCCATCACGCGTCCTCCTTAAGTTCTGTGGCGTTTCCACCATTGGAGAGAGACGATTCTGCCGCCGCTTTTTTCTGGAGCTCAAGCTGCTGCCGGTACGCCTCCACTTCCGCATCGATATCGATGTCAGGAATTGAAGAACCAGGAGTAGCGTCAGCGGTTCCAGAAACGCCAGAGTCTCCGATCGCAGAGCACACATCCATAATAAAATCAAACACATTGTCGCGTTCTTCGCGTTTTAGTTTCAAATATTTTTCAAGGAATATGTACTCGCCGTGGCTCAGGTTGAATTTATCAGCCAGAGAATCTAACTCGTCGCACGGTTCCGGGTTAAACATTTCACCGGTCCCATTTCGGAGCCATTCCTCATTGACATTAAATTCTTTACAAATAAGAGAGATCACCGGAGCCGACGGATTACGTCGTCCACTTTCATATCCAGTAATCGTATTCTGAACAGAACCAATTCTGGTAGCGAACGCCTCCTGCGTCAAATCAAGCGATTTTCTTACTTTTTTTATTCGATCGCCAATGTTCATTTTCTCACCTCCACACCTGAATTATAAGCTAAAAATAGCGCACTGTCAACAAAAAATCGCAAAGGCAACAAAAAAGTATTGACAGATACCGCGCTGACAATATATAATAATCGCAGAGACAACAAAACAACGCACCAAACGGAAGGAGGAAACACCATGGCAAAAGCTAAGAGATACACAGCCGAGCAGCTCAGAGACGCTGAGAAGATGGCAGCAACCCTCGCGAACGTTCCGGAGGAAAAGAGAACCCTCGTCATAATGATGACAAACTCATTCATGGCCGGAATGGAAGCACAGAAAGCCATTGACGATACAGCCAAAGCAGCAGCGCTGGCATAAACACACAACTGAATAAGAAGCAAGAGGAAGCATGACACCTCAATAAAAACTGTCTGGTCTGGCGGAGCCGATGCAATAAATCCGCTCGGCGGATAACCGGAGCCTGCGGCCAACCGTCGTAATTGGGAGAGGTAGCGTGAGCCCAAGTAAAACAATGGCGGCTAGGAGGCAGATGAGAACACCAGGAGAGAGAACATCCGGAGCATGGACTGGTGGGTGCGCAATACACCCGGATGGCGGCGATGAAACAGACCGCACTGCAGGCAACAGCTATACGGCTACCCCACACAATACTCAGGGAGCAAACAGCGGACAGGTTCTTCTTCAACACTATGGAGAACCTGTCACAGACTGCCGGGCCCAGCCAAGCCTAGAGAGCAACATAAACAGCTCCGGAAGTCAACCACTAAATTAAAGAATTTATAAGAAGGAAGTGAGTAAGATGCAGAGGTATCAGACAGAGGATGAACACCGGAAAGCAATGAGAGCTAAGATCAATAAAACAATAAAGAGAGGAAGACGCCGGAAACGAATCATCCGAAGATTGAATAAGGCAGTGCCAGGAATCTGCATCGGAGTACTTATCGCAGGCATGGGAGCCTGGTGCATAGCAGCTCCACTCCCGGATCCAGACGACTATGAGCCCTACCGATTCCAGGCGGAGAACGGTCAATGGTACACCCAGGAAGAATACGAACAGATGAGTCGAGAAAGAGATGCATACCATCAGAGGGAGCGTGAGGAAGCAGAGAAGGAAGCTCAGATGATCAGAGAGTACCAGGAACAATACCAGAAGGACCAGGAAGCAGAATGGAAGCTCTACCAGGAGCAAACGCGGACAGGGCTGATACATAGCATGGACTTTGATGCAAGCGACGCCTACCTGCTAGAGAAGATCGCAATGGCCGAAGCTGAATCAAAGGACACCGAAGGCAAGGCGCTGGTCATGCTGGTGGTTCTGAACCGGGTATGGGATGCAAGGTTCCCGGACACGATCGAAGAAGTGATCATGCAGGACGGAGCATTCACGCCGGTGAGCAATGGCAGATATGACAAGGTGGAGCCGGATGCCGACTGCATGAAGGCAATGGAGCTGATCACAGTAGAGCACTGGGATGAAAGCCAAGGAGCCCTCTACTTTGAAAAGGCCAGCGACGAAAGCACCTGGCATAGCAGGAACCTGCAGAAGTTATTCACACACGGAGCGCACACCTTCTACACAGAGAAAGAGTGAGGACAAATGGGAATCAGAATGGAAGTCAAGCTGACGGATGGGTACCAGCAGCGCTTCACAAGTGCGTGCCTGGCTCAGATCGGAAGCAGAAAAGAGGTAACGAAGATTGAAAATGGCAATGAAGAACGGAAAGATCATGCTGATCGAGGTGGACAATACACAGATGGCAATCATAAAGTCCTGGAACTCAATGAAGTACGACCGGCGCAAAAATATGATGATCGGAGACTGCAGCAAGGAACTGCTGGACAAGCTCTCCAAAATCGTGAGACTGCCACCGGCCATAGAAAGCTACAGACAGCGATTGGATGAAACACAGCGAGCCGTAGATAAGATGCGAGTCGAGAAAGAACCGGAGGCCCTGGTCAAATACCCGGTGCAGGGCAGCCTTTACGAGCATCAGGTAAGAGCAGCCAACATGGCGCTCCTGACGTTCGGCCTCGCGGATCCGAAGGAGGTACTGAAATGAAAGACGTAAGCATGTCGCTCGGAATTTACTTCGAGATAAAGGATGCAGAGTTATACGGAGGAGAAGGAACCACCGGATACGCAGCCACGATCGTGGAGATCTCAATCGAAGGACTGCAGAATGCTGACTTTGAGAAATACGCAAACAGCCAGCTAGAGGCGATGGCCAGCATGGCCAAGGTTCCGAAGGAAAAGGTGCGAATCATATCAAAAGACGAATATGAGGAAAACACCGAGGAAGAATAGGAGGCAACTATGACATACGATGAAATCATCGAACAGCTGGAGATTACCAAGAGCAAAATCAAAGAGATCGCCAGGAACGAATATGGTGGAGAGTCATGGAACGACGACCTGGATGCGCTGACAGAAGCAGCGGACATCGTCGCAGATTACAGCAAAGCAACAGCTCAGGCATCAGAGATGAGCCAGAAGTACGAACAGCCAGCAATGGCGGTCAGACGTGCAGCAGGGCTTTACACCTGCCCGCTTTGCGGCAAAAGAACACAGGTCGGCCACACGCATTGTCACTGGTGCGGAAAGAAGCTCTCCTGGGACAGAGAAGCGTACACAGACCGCGACTACCCACATATGAGCACGAAGGGAGGCAGGAGACGATGATCATACAGTTAGAGATTCCAAAGGAATTCGCAAAAGACTACGCAAACAATAGATTTGATGACTTCTTCAGGAGAGTCTATGCGGATATTGATAACGAAGGAATGTGCGGCAATTACGAAGGCGAAACAGCTCAGATGATGGCGCGCGCGTTCAAAGAATCGAGGTGCCTGGACTATGAGAAAACTCGTTGATGCACCCAGGAAAAAGAAGCAGTGGACCGAGAAAGAGGAAGCCTACCTGCAGGATAAATGGGGCACGGTCTCCATCAAAGGACTGTCCAAGGCTCTCGGCCGATCGGAGAATGCAATCATCGTCAGAGCGCAGCGGCTCGGATGCGGCGCACACCTGGCCGGAGACACAAGGATATCCCTGAACCAGCTCATGCTTGCAATTTACGGAAAGAACATGCTCGGCTACACCAGCGACAGGCTGATCCGGTACGGGCTGCCGGTCAAATGGCACGTAGTGAAGAAGAACCGGTTCAGGGTGATCGACATCGATGCATTCTGGAAATGGGCCGAGGATAACAAGAGCATCCTGGACTTCTCCCGGTTCGAGAAATACGGTCTCGGAGCAGAACCAGACTGGGTGGATGTGAAGCGCAAGGCGGATTATAAAAAGCTGCAGCTTCACGGCCAGCACAACGCAGCATGGACGAAGACGGAAGACGACAAGCTCCGGTACCTACTCAGCAAAGGGACATATACATACAGCGACCTGGCAGCAGAGCTGAGACATTCGGAAGGAGCCATCAAGCGCAGGATCCTAGACCTTGGAATCAATAAGAAGCCCGTGCGGTGCCCCCCCCGAAAATGGACGGAGGACGAAGTGGAAACCTTGTGCCGCATGGTAGACGAAGGCTACGATTTCACACTGATCGCAGAGAAGCTGAACCGGACAGCGCTGGCCACGCGCGGAAAATACGAGCGGCTGCAGAATCCGGAATATAACAAACGATACAACCGCGGGCAGAATGAGGACTACGAATACCAGGGAATCAGAAGCATAAGCGGAAAAGACATCCTGAAAGACAGAGAGCTGATGGATGGCGCCGAGTTCCAAGAGCTGGAGCCGGTAGCAAATAAGTGAAGGAGGAAAGTAAATGGCAGCCAACACAAATAAGGGCTTCGGTCTTTTATTTGAAATGGGATGCGGCAAGACCAGAACTGCGATCGCCATCGCAGGAGCCGCATATGAAAAAGGCGCGATCCAGAGAGTTCTGGTAATCGCACCAACGTCCGTCGTGTCGGTCTGGCCAAAAGAGATCGCAGAGGTCGCAGACTTCAAAGTGACCTGCAAAGCGCTCCTGGGAACGAAGCAACAAAGGATCCGAATGATTGAAGACCTGCAGGCGTTCCCGTTCAAAGCGCTCAAGGTCGCCGTGATCAACTACGAATCAACCTGGAGAGATGGACTGTTTGAGAAGCTCCAGGAATACGACGCTGACCTGATTATATGCGATGAGAGCCAGCGAATCAAGACACACGACGCAGAGCAGAGCAAAGCAATACATAAGTTAGGAGACCAGGCGAGGTACAAGCTCATTCTCTCCGGAACACCGGTACAGAATGATGCAATCGACATCTGGAGTCAGTACCGGTTCCTGGACGCTTCGATCTTCGGCCGGAACTTCTACCAATTCAGAAACCGGTACGCGATCATGGGAGGCTTCAACCGAAAGCAGATCGTCGGATACAAAGACCTGGACGGTCTGATCCGAAAAGAGCACTCGATCGCATTCAGAATCACGAAGGAAGAAGCAATCGACCTGCCGGAGCAGACGTTCATCAAGAGGAAGGTCCAGCTCGGCAAAAAGGAAAAAGACCTATACAACCAGATCAAGCGAAGCAGCTATGCAGAGTTATCTAACGGAGACAAGATCACGGCCACAACCGTACTGACAAGGCTCCTGAGACTGCAGCAGCTGGCCGGAGGATTCCTGGTCACAGACGACAGCGACAAACCGGAGCTCGTCAACACAGCGAAGCTGGATGCGCTCCAGGATATCATCGAGGACTACGTACTAGGCGCAGGAAAGAAGCTGGTGATCTTCGCAAGGTTTATCCCGGAAGTAACCGCCATCATGAAAATGATAGATAAGACCTTCCAGAAGACAGGAAAGAAGCAGGTGGCCATCTATGGAGCAATTAAGAAGGAAGACCGCGGACCGATCATCAAACAGTTTCAGGAAGATCCGGACACCGTGATCATCGTCGGACAGATCGACACCCTCGGCGTCGGAGTTACCCTGACAGCTGCAGATACATGCGTCTACTATTCAAAGAACTTCAACTACGCCACGTATGAGCAGAGCCTCTCCAGGATCCACCGAATCGGCCAGAGAAACACATGCACATACATCGACCTGGAGACCGAAGGAACCGTGGATGAGATGATCGGCAAGGCGCTGGCCAGAAAAGAAGACATGGCCAAGACGGTCGTGGATGACTGGCGCGCGTACTTTGAATAGGAGGTAGAGAGATGAAACTGAATGACGTATACACAAAGCCACTGAAAGACGTCGTAGAGGAACTGAACCTCACGGACATGAAGGTTCGCACGGACGATGATGGAGAAGTGAGATCCATAGAGCTGAAATATGAGCCGAACAATCGCATCACGAAAGGAGCTCAGTCATGCTATTAAAAGAAATCGGCCGCAAGATAGCTCAGGCATTCAGATTAGCAAGGGCCGCGGACGAGAAGGCAGCGTCCAGCATAGCTGCGGCGCTGGATGCCAAGGCGGAGCAAATAAAGGAATACGAAAAGCGCTTCGAACCGGAACATCCGGAACCGGAACCATTACCAATGCAACAGGTGATTCAATCATTGGCGGCGTATGGATTTAGTACAGATGAAGCAGCATGCGCAATCGCGAAAGCCATGGCACAGAAGCCTAAGCCGCTGCGCAACCTAACAAACAACTGGCGCAAGATGCACGGTCTGCCGATGCATCGAAAACCTGCATCGTTCAGGAGAAGGAGGAAAGTCAATGAAACAGGAAAGCAGAGTAAATAATCCAAAGCCGTGGATCGCGCAGCTATTCTGCAGACACCATGGCGAGTGGTTCAGAAGACAAGAGCCGTACTTCAACCTGAGCGGCGAGACGCAATATAAAGTCTGCACAAAGTGCGGAAAGAAACTAGATGAGAGATTTATTCCGAACTTTGACGGAAGCTAAGGAGGTGCCTAGATGGGCGGAAGGGCATGGAGCCAGGAGGAACTGATCCGGCTCGAAGAATTAACAGAAACATATCCGCTCGCCACGGTAGCCAGGAAGCTGAACCGGTCGGAAAATGCGGTCTTTCTTAAAAGGCAGCGGCTCGGCATTGGAGGATTTATGGCGAACACAGACATGCTGACCAGGAACACCCTCTCGCGGATCCTGGGAGTTGAGAACCGGACAATCCAATACTGGGAGCGCAAAGGACTGAAAAGCGTCCGAAAGAATCCATACGTGATGTACCGGCAGCAGGACATCATCAGATACATGAAAGAACATCCGGAAGATTGGAATGCGGCCAGAGTAACCGATGACACACTGTTCATGCAGTACCCCTGGTTTAAAGAAAAAAGGAAGAATGACATATCACACAAATACAACTGGACGCAGACCGAAGTAAGCCAGATGAAGATGCTCCGGAAGCAGGGATTCACAATCAGAGAGATCGCAGAGAAGATGAACCGGTCAGAATCAAGTATCAAATACAAACTCTACGGAAGGGAGAAAAGCGATGGCAGAAGTTAAGATCTGGCCGCGAGGCCAAAACGAAACCGGAGGCATCCTGCTGATGCCGATGAAGAAAAACATCCCAAAAGGGCATCCGGAATGGAGCCCGGTAAAATGTCCGATCTGCGGACAGGAATGCTGGAGACCAATGTCAAGACAGGAGCTCCGGCAGAAGAAAATGCAAGCAGCCTGCACAGAGTGCGGACTCAAAATAGAAAGTAGGAGGACAAACCCATGAAACTGACAGAAATGCTCGGCCAGTACGAAGAACTTCTCGACAAGAAGGATCAGCTGGCCAAAGACACCAAGGACAACAATGCAGCCATCGATAAGCTGAAGGCAGAGATCGCAGAAATGATGATCGACGAAGATATCCCGTCCCAGGGATACGGCGACTACATCTACAGCCTCCAGGATAAGGTCAAATACTCCAAGCGTGGAGAAGCCTACCTGCAGGAACGCGGCCTGGACTTCTTCGAAGTACTCAGAGAACAGGGCCTCGGCGAGCTCATCAAAGAAACCGTCAATGCAGGATCCCTGCAGAGCGCGATGAAAGAAATCGCCGAAGAAAACGACGGAGAGCTGCCGCCGGAGCTGGATGAGGTCGTAAGCAGCTATGAGATGACCGACATCGCCAGACGCAAGTCAACCAACAAAGCACTCAAAAGAGCGAAAGGAGAATAAACCATGGAACAGTTAGAATTTGATTGTCGCCTCGAATCAGAGCGCGAGCTCGAAGAAAACGTAAACATCGCCCTGGAATTTGCCTGCAAGCAGGTCAAGGAAACCAGCAAGTCGAAGGTATCGAACCGCCACGACGGATACGGTATCGCTTCAGAATTCTACGCAGGCATGAAGCTCGACCAGAAGAAGGTAGATGAGAGCATGAAAGACTTCCTGCGCATCCTTCCAACAGAGGATGATGCCAAGGCGGTCGAGGCAGCCAGCAGCCTGAAGAATGCAGCAACCGGCCTGGTGCTCCAGGCGACAAAGCTCGCAGCGCAGGCAGACAGAATCATGCACGACTTATACGATGAAGTCAGCAGCTACACCACACCGGTGGAAGATTATCTGGAGGGACAGTTCGAGGACGCAGAAGCGGATCCGGAAGCTGAAGCAGAGGAAGAACAGGAGGACGCTGAGTAATGAGTGAAGCAAACTGCGGAATCTCCGTACACGAAGTAACACAGGTGAGAGTTTCAGATTCAGAAGGCAACGCAATGAACCAGGGCGACACTATCGTCCTGAGAATTGACACCGAAGACATCCTCTGCGTATTCAAAGGAATCGAGAGCGGATACTTCATCACAGAGACGTGCGAGGACGGAATCAGAAACCGCTACCGTGTCAAGAGCATCAAGAAATCCAAAGTAGTAAAGAACGCATCCGTAGATGCAGCAGATGAGGAGGAATAAGAATATGGCAAAAGCAGAACTGGCAACCGTGGAAAACTTCAAGATCGTAACCGGCATGGAGGCGATGGATGAGGAACTCAGAGCAGAGCTGGAAGATGAACTCGACGACATGGACGATGATGGCGGCATCGATGCCAAGCACATCAAGATCCCGTCTGGCGGAGGAAAAGCCTTCGAGGTCGAGACAGACGATCCCGACGATCCGGAGGTCATGAAGGAAGTAACCGGCGTGATTATTTTCACGCATCGCATGAACGCCTACTGGGCGCAGAAATTCGGAGAAGCAGGAGAGGATGGCAATATCAATAAGAGCCCGGACTGCAGCTCCATGGATGGAAAGCAGGGCGTCAACAGAGAGACCGGAGAAATCCGCACATGCGACACCTGCCCTTATAACCAGTTCGGATCCGACGGAAAAGGTAAAGCCTGCAAGAACATGCGCCGCCTTTACATCATGATGGACAACCGCCCGGACATTTATCTTCTGACAGTGCCGCCAACATCTATCAAGGACGTGAACAAAGCACTGAAGAAAATCATGGGACAGCAGCATATCCCATACAGCCGCATGATCGTGACATTCAAGCTGAACGTGGTCGAGAACGCGGACAAAATCAAATACTCCAAGGTAACGCTGGAAAAGACAGGGCTGCTGCCAGAAGCTCTTTATAAGACAACCGCAGAGCTCCGCAAGGCAATGAAGCAGAGCTATGAGAGCGTAGCGATCACAACAGATGACTACAAGGAAGCAGCACCAATGGAAGCAACTCCGGAAGTCGGCCCCGACGGATTCATGCAGGCAGGCGACATCCAGGACGGAGAGCTGCCATTTGACTAAGCCACAGCGCAGGGCGGTCACCACGGCCGCCTTGCAGAATTGGAGGTAAACGATGGCTAAGAACTTAAAGGAATTCATACAGTGCGGAAGGGATCCCGCATACCTGGAGAACGGAGACATCATCACAGAGGAACTCGCCTGGGAGGTCGTCGGCCAGGAAGGATACGCTGACGGATGCCTGGATCAGGAGTTTGAGATCACGCAGAGCCACATCGTGGAAGACATCATCGGAAGCGAGGGCGTCTATGAAACCATCTACAGAGAGAGCCCGGACCACCCATGGCAGTACATCGGACTGTGCGCAGCAGGAAAAGATAAGAACCTCGCGCCGATCCACGCCAAGACAACCTACGTCTGCAGTAAATACAGAGCAAAAAACGAAGTGGAACTGCAGCAGCACATCAGGGACGCCGTGGAAGCATGCCGGGAGGTGCACGAAAGAGGAAACATACCAATCGCGCCGCATCTTTACTGGCCAAGATTCCTGGATGACAACGATCCCCAGGATCGCGACTACGGAATAGCAGCAGGCCTGGAAGCACTGAAGCGCTGCGATGAGATGATCGTAATCATCAGACAGGAAGGTCCGGAAGAAGAATGGATCAGTCAGGGAATGCAGGCTGAAATCGCTGCTGCGGCAAAGATGGGAATCGAGCCGCAGTTCATATACATAGGCAAAGAAAAGAGGTAACACCATGAACACGGCAGAAGTCGATCTCGACCGTTTGGTCGATTATGAAAGAGAATACAGAAGCGTCGTCAAAAGGGCGCAGGTTACCGGAGATCATATGATAGGACTCTGCCCGTTCCATGACGATTCAAAAAACAGCTTCTCAGTAGATCTGAAGACAGGAAGATGGCACTGCTTCAGCGAGGACATCGGCGGCAACTACGTGGACTTTGTGGCCAAGATGAATGGCATCAGCACGAAGGACGCATACAAGCGAATCATGGAAGACTACCATGTGGAGATGCCAGAAAAAGAAAAACCTGCAGCATCCCGCCGGAGCTATTCAATGGAGCAGTACGCCTTCGAAAAAAGGCTCCCGGTGGAATTCCTCCGGGACACATGCCACATCAGCAACGACAAAGAAAGAAAAGACCAGACCACATACATGAAGATCCCGTACCTGAAGGAAGACGGAACCGAGGCAACCTACAGAAAGAGGTTTGCAGGTAAGGAATTCAGATGGAGATACGGCAGCAGTGGAAAGATATGCCTCTACGGAGAATGGAGGCTCTCGCAGATGAGGCAGAGCGGATACGCCTGCCTGGTCGAAGGAGAATCTGACACGCAGAGCATGTGGTACATGGGAATCAGCACCCTCGGAGTACCGGGAGCCTCCATGTTCAAGCCGAACATGAGCGACCAGCTCCAGGACTTAAAGTTATACATTCACCAGGAACCGGATCAGGGCGGCGAGACGTTCATGCGGAAAGTCATCCAGGGGCTCCGGGACGGTGGATTCATTGGCAAGGTTTACAAATTCAGCTGCAGCACACTAGGCGGAATCAAGGATCCGAGCGACGTCTTCATCAAATTCGGAAAAGAGGAAGGCGCAGCCAAGATCCAGAAGCTCCTGGAGCGGGCAGAAGAAATAGACCTGGCAGAACCAGACGTGATACCGGAATCCATCAAAGGAGCACCGGTCAATCTCCGCCAGCCGGAAGGTTGGATTTATTCAGACAAAGGAATCAGCCACATAGATGAGAAGACATACGGACCGGTCATGGTCTGCAGAACACCGATCATCCTGACGCAGCGGCTCCGAAGCCTGGAAACCGGAGAAGAAAAAATAGAGATCGCATTCAAGAGAGACGATGAGTGGCACAGAGCAATCTACCCACGATCAACGATCTTCACAGCCAGAGGCATCACTGTCCTGGCAGACCTTGGATGCACAGTAACAAGCGAAAACGCAAAGCAAGTCGTCCGGTTTTTATCCGCCCTGGAGGCAGAGAACATCGACATCATCACGAAAGCAGATGCAACGTCCAGCTTCGGATGGCAGCCAGGGAAGCGATTCATCCCAGGACACGACAAAGACATTGTTCTGGACATTGATCCATCACAGAAGGGAATGGCCGCGGCATACTGCCAGACCGGATCCTTTGATAAATGGAAAGACACCATGCAGCCGCACCGAGAACGCGACAAGTTCCGGTTCATACTGGCCGCAGCGTTCGCAGCCCCCCTGCTGCGGATCATCAAACAGAGAATTTTCTTCGTATACAACTGGGGATCCAGTAAAGGAGGAAAGACCGCCGGATTAAAAGCAGCACTGTCAGCCTGGGGAGATCCGGAACGACTCATGGTAAACTTTAACGCCACCCAGGTCGGCCTGGAGCGAACCGCTGCATTTTACTGCGACCTGCCACTCGGCATCGATGAGAGACAGCTGGCCGGAAAGAATCAGGAAGGACTGGAGAAGACAATCTACATGATCGCATCCGGTACCGGAAAGATCAGAGGCGCAAAGGGCGGCGGCCTGCAGACAATGAGACAATGGAGAACCGTAGCCATGGCAACCGGCGAGGAACCACTCTCCACAGATACATCACAGACAGGTGTCAGTACCCGTGTGCTGGAAATCTACGGCGGACCATTTGAGACAGAAGAACAGGCCAGCCTCATGCACCAGGAATCAACGCAGAACTTCGGATGGGCGGGCCCGGAATTCATCGAACACGTCCTGAAGGTTTCAGAGAAAAGCATCTGCGATAAATACGATGAGATGCTGCGATACGTGATGAGCATAGCCAAGGGAAAGAGCGGAAGCCATGTGGCCGGAATTAGCGCGGTCGCCCTGGCCGATGCCATGATAGATACCTGGTTCTTTGATAGCCAGGATACACCGGAGCCCGAAGCGGATCCGAAAAAGGAAGAAGGGAAAGACGATGAAAAACAGATAACAATCAACCAGGAGTCCTGGGACAGAGCCAAGAGGATGGCAGCGTCCATCCTTCAGGAGCAGATCGCAGCAGCATCCGGAGACGTAAACGAAAACGCTGTGCAGTTCATCACCGACTGGGTAATCTCCAACAAGGCATACTTCGGAGAGAAAGCCATCGGAACGTGCCTCGGCACCATGAGCGAATCTGGGAACGTGGCGTACATTTTCCCATCAACACTGAACCAGGCGCTGACCAAAGCGGGATACAGTCCAAGGAAGACGCTCAAATACATGGCAGACAATGGACTGATTACGGTCAAGGATGGCGGCGAAAACTCCACCAAGAGATACTCCATCATGAAACGATTTGATGGAAGGGTATGCAGGTTTATAGAATTCAATATCGGGAAAGAGAGCCAGTCCGATGGAGATGACATCGAGGCCATGGCAGATGAAGCAGAAGAAAAATACCACCAGGAATCGATGACCGATAAGGACGGATTCATGAGCATACCGGAAGGCATGGAAGATGAGCTGCCATTTAAGTAGATCGCGCAAAATTTATCCCCAAAGTGTAACCACTCAAATTAGTGGTTACGCGAGTGGTTACGCGAGTGGTTACACCGAAACGCAGAGCTGGCGCGGGTTTTAGAGCTTTGTAACCACTGTAACCACTAAAAACCACTTATTTATTGTTTCGTGGGAAATTTTGCACACGATGCACGAAAAACGCGCAACACATGCAAAATTCTATAAAAACACGGTATGTATTTAAAAAAAGTGGTTACAGTGGTTACACCCAGCACAACCCGCGTAAAATCAGGGCCCGCAGCGTAACCACTTCAAAAAACGCTTAGTGGTTACAGAAAGGAGTGGTTACAACGGAATTAGACCTAAAAAAACTGAACCAGGACATCGCAACCCTGCGTAAAAACAGGGAAAACGTGCCGCTGGAACTCCTGAAAACCAAATATAAAAAGCCTTATGCAAAATTGAAAGAGGAAATCCGTGCACAATTTGAGATTTACATGAAACACATCATTGTGCTCGGAATTTTGAAAACCGGTCCGGATCTAACCGGAGCGAAAGCCAAAAGCATGGTCGATCAGATTCAGAAAATCATCGATGAGGAAAAGGCAGCAGGGCACCAGAAGGAAGTCACGCGTGCAGTATTTGAAGAATTCAATCTGACAAAAGCAGAGAACCTGGCCTGCGGATATTACACAGACCGAGTCAAGTATGAAGCATACGCACCGTACTGGCTGGAGCACATCCACCAGGAACCGGACGGAAAAGTGACAAGCGACCTGCTGCCAGGCATGACATGGCACCCGGAAGCGGGCGTGTGGGTTTCCTTTTCAGAGCCATCGTTCACTTTGATGATGCCGCCCACCCAGGCAGGAATCGATGCGCAGCATAAGGAAGACACGGAGAGATTCAAAAAATATTTGAAAGAGGTGAGGCAGGAATGAACTACCAGGGAAACAACCCGGAAGGATATCCGGATCCGACAGCCAACCAGGCAGTAGGAATCGTATCCAGGGAAGAAAGGGAAGCTGCGAAAGCAAAGAAGCGAGCAACCAGGGAGTATGACATCAGAGCAGCCATGAAAGCAATCAGAGCGATCGCCGGAGCATACGGACTGACGATCGAGAACAGGATCATATTCAAAGACAAAGAAACGGAGGAAATATTCAGATGACCAACAAGGAAAGATTTATCGAATTATTAAGAAGCACAAAGAGAGAAGGAATCGAGAAGCTCATCGACTTCCTGGAGAAGACCGACTTCTTCACAGCACCGGCGTCAACCAGATTCCACTCCAGCTACGAAGGAGGACTGCTGCAGCATTCGCTCAACGTTTACGACTGCCTGGCTGGCCTCGGAACCACGACCGGAGATGTTCAGGAATTCCAGACTGCAGGCATGAGATTAGACTCTATCCCGCAGGAATCCATCATCATCGTGGCGCTGCTCCATGACCTCTGCAAGGTGAACTTCTACGCAACCGAGATGCGTTGGAGAAAAGATGCGAACCAGAAGTGGGAACAGTATCCGGTCTACACCGTGAACGACCGCAACCCATACGGACACGGAGAAAAATCAGTCATGATGGCATCAGAGTTTATCCACCTGACCATGGAGGAACGATACGCAATCAGATGGCACATGGGAATGAGCGAGGCAAATATCATCCAGACATACTGCCAGGCCGCAGAGAAATACCCACTGGTATTATTCACGCACATGGCAGACCAGATGGCCACGAGCTACCTGGAGACCAACACCGGAAACAAGAAACCGGAAGACGTCTACCTCGGAACAGAACCGGCAGTGCAGGATCCGGAAGAATTCGCAGAGGCAGAGCCTATCTAACAGGAGGGCAACCATGAACACAGAAAGAGACGACAGAGAGCAGATCGAGGCCATCAGAAAGATGATGGCCGAAAAGGAGGAAAAGAAGCGTGCTAGAGAAATACGAAAAGGACTTCGACGAAAACGAATTCGTGCGTTCCTTCATGGAAAGAAAGCAGATAAGCACTAAGAAGCAGGCGCTGGCCGAGCTTCGGAAGCTGATCAAGAAGGAAGGCTACTACCAGACGAAGATCAAGGAAGCCCTGAAGAAACGATATCCGGACGCCTTCGTGGCCAAGATCTCCCAGGGAGCATACAGCCAGGCAGGCATCCCGGACGTCATGTTCATAAAGGATGGCCACTACTTCGGATTTGAGGTCAAGCGTCCAGTCGTCGGAATTAGATCCAAGCTGCAGGAGCAGACAGCCAGGATGATCCAAGCCGCAGGCGGAACCGCAGCGTTCGTCTGCTGGCCGGAGGAAGCAATCAGAGAGGTGGAAGAATATGAAAAGAGCCAAGGATAGATACCTGATCAACCGAACCAAATACAAAGATATCAAGAGATACGACCACAAGCAGATGGAAGACTTTCTGACAGATGTCTACAAGAACGGATTCATTGACGGAGAGGCATCCGTGACCGGAGTGGAGCTTCAGGACGTAGAGGATGCACTCCATGGCGTCAAGGGGATCGGACCTGTCGTATGGGAACGCATCAAGGAACGTCTGGCCGAGCTTTTCAGGAAGGAGCAGCCATGAAAGAGCTAACAATCGAAGAATTGAAACAGATGGCAGGACAGCCAGTGTGGTGCCCGGAGGAAGAAGCATACGGAATCGTGATGTGCGATAAGATCGGACAATGGGCTGGAATCCCGTTCCTGCACGGAGTATGGTACAGCAACGATGACGGAGTGGGCGTGGAATTCAACCACAACATCATCGGAAGAAAGCTGAAATGCTTCAGAGTAGAGGACAGGAAAGAGATCGCCATGCCGCTGCGAAACAAAGAGATCGGCTTCGGAGACCGGACGTTGGCATGCCCGAACTGCGGGCAGAGTGCCATAGCGAACCCGTTCAGAAAAGACAGAGAGATCTATCCTTACTGTCCGTGGTGCGGTCAGAAGTTAAAGGAGGCAGAAGATGAGCAGACAGAGTAGAGAACTGAAGAAGCAGCAGGAAAGAGCCAAGAAGTACGGATGCGACGGAAGATGTTACTGGAGCACCGGAATGTGTTCAAGCGTCGAGATCTGCGACGAAACCAGAGTCGGAGAAGCCATCGCAACAGCGATCGGAATGCTCGGAGTCCTGGCAATGATGGCGTTGTTCCCACTCATCGTGATCGGCGGGGCGATCATGCTGATCTGGTCAATATTTGCAGGATAAGGAGGAAAAGGAATGGAGAACGATAAAATTCACGACTACACAGATGCATACCTGGAAAGCTACCTGAGAGCGCTGGACAAGACGCACAATTCAGATCTGGCCATTCAGACAGCGACGGGTGTCACTATGGTTTTAAGAATGATCGATGCGCAGAACGAACCGAAGCAGCCAGCGCAGCCGCAGATCAATCCAATGGCGGCGCTCTTTGGAGCTATGATGCAACAAGCGGCGAAGAACCAGCAAGAGGAAGGCAATCCAGAAGGCAGCGAGATCGAGAGCGACGACGATGAATAAGTCGGAAAAATACAGTGAAATCATTCTCCTGGGGCAGATGCTCCAGGAGAGAAAGATCGAGCATGAGCAGCACGACCTATACGACGGATATCAGATCACAGTCCCGCTGCCGGAACCAACGAAGGAAATATCCGTTATAGAGCACCAGTGCAGCTACGGAAGCATCATGAACTTATTAGAGATATGGGCCGATGGATCGATTCAAGGATATCTGTCGGCAAAGCAGACGCTAAAAATCATCGAGCGCATAAAAGCCAGGGAATCTCCCCGGTAACAGGCTCGGAAATCAAAGAAAAGGAGAGAAATGCGATGCAGGAAATCAACGAAGAATTGGAGAACGATAGATCAGTATTAGAATGGATGCTCGGCCAGTACGTCCGAGCGAAGCGCCGAAAAAAGCAGCTAGAGGTCCGGCTTCTTGAGATCAATGCCGAGCGTGACTCTCCGATCGGAGGACAGGGATACGATCCACTGCCAAGAAGTGGAGGCAACAACGAAGGCGCAGCCGGAATCCTTATGAAGCTGGCCGACATCGAAGACAGAATCTACGAGCAGAAAGCCAAGGCCGATAAATCCATGGTCAACGTGGCCACAATCCTGAATTTTTTACCGGAGGAATCTATGGAGCGCGAGATTTGCGAGCTCCGCCACCTCGATGGTCATGAATGGGGAGAGATCGCAGAGGGAATCCCGATGTCAAAAAGCCAGTGCCACAGAATCCACAAGGCCGCCATGTACGAGCTCCTGGAATTTAACTACGTGAAAGAACTCGTCACGGAGAACCGGGAATCGTATGAATATTACATCGAGAAAAAAGAGGAAGCCCGATACCGCCGCGAAAATCAGGCCAGGAAAAATGCCGGAAAATTTTCTCCGGAAAAATCTACGCGAAAAAATCCGGAGAAAAAAATCCAGCCTTTGAGGCCCGGAAAATCTGGCCGGAAATTTTAAGACGAAAACAAAGCCCGAAAAAGCCTGGAAATACATAGCCGAAAAAACAGGCGAAAATAAAGCACTTTTTCAGAGGCCCATATAAGGCCCGAAATACAAGGCCGCAAAATAGGCCCATATAGCAGGGGCTTATAAGAGGCCTATACACAAGGCCACGGCACAAGCACAGTCCACAGGGCAGGCATAGCAGGCCCACACACCAGGAAGCAGGGCAGAGCACAACCCCACAGCACCAGGCCACAGGGACACAGGCAGGCCAGGAGAGCAGGGCACACAGCAAGGCCAGGCTCACGCACACACCCAGCAGCCACGCTCGCAGCACGCACAGCACAGGGCAGCCAGGGCACCAAGGCAAGCAGCACACCTGCATCAGATGAAAGATGCGACACCATGCACCACTTGCATGTGGTATAGTAGTAGCATCGAGGCAGGCGGATGAGAGAGACAGACGCACCAAGGCGCAGAGCGAACATTCTGCAATCTAAACAAACAGAAGCAGCACCACATCGAAAGAGATCAGCACAAGAGCTGGTCTCTTTTGCTTTGTCAGTAATGCACAAATCGTAGGTACTACTTTTGTTTATTTTTCCAGCGGCGCGAGGAAGGCCCGATGCTTTCCCGGATATGACCTTAATTTTTTTTCACATTTCGTTACGCCTAGCCCGGTACATCAAGGAATTTATAACAGATTGGAGGCAGACCGGATGACAACAGAAATGAAAATGGAGACACGAAGCCTGGCCAGCTTGCGCCCGGCGGAATACAACCCAAGAGTCCAGCTGCAGCCAGCCGATCCGGAATATCAGAACATCAAGCGTAGCATTGAGACCTTCGGATACGTGGATCCGATCATCGTAAACCAGGACGGAACCATCATCGGAGGCCACCAGCGCTACAACGTCATGAAAGACCTCGGATACACCGAAGCGCAGGTCGTCGTGGTCGATCTGGACAAGAACAATGAGAAGGCGCTCAACATTGCGCTGAACAAAATCACCGGAGAATGGGATGAGATCAAGCTGAAAGACCTACTGCTCGACCTCGATCTCAATGATTACGATCTGACAGCGACCGGCTTCAGTTCCAAAGAGGTCGAAGACCTCGTGATCCGACTCGATAAGGACGTGGAGGCCGAAGATGACGACTTCGATGCCGACGCAGACTATGAATCTATCGAGGAACCGGTCACCCAGCGCGGAGACATCTGGATCCTGGGAGACCACAGGCTCATGTGTGGAGATTCCACCGACCTCGGCGATGTCAACACGCTGATGGGCGGCGAGGAAGCAGACCTCGTGATCACGGATCCGCCGTACAATGTCAACTACAAGGACGGATCCATCAAAAACGACAACATGGACGAGGGATCCGTCGAGGATTTTCTTCAGAACGCATTCCTGGCCATGTTCGAGAACATGAGACTAGGAGCTGCAGCGTACATATTCCACGCAGACAGTGAAGGCCTGGCATTCCGGCGCGCATTCAGAGATGCCGGATTCAAGCTGGCAGAGTGTCTGATATGGGAAAAGAACTCCTTCGTGCTTGGCCGCCAGGATTACCAGTGGCGCCACGAGCCAATCCTCTACGGATGGAAAGAAGGCGCTGCACATTACTTCATCGACGACCGAAGCCAGGACACAATCCTCCTGGAGGACGAACTCGACCTGGAATCTATGAAGAAGGAAGACCTGATCACATACATCAATCAGATCGTCGCCCAGTACAAAGACCAGACGACCGTCCTCTTTGAGAAGAAGCCGACAAAGAACGACGTGCATCCAACGATGAAGCCGGTAAACCTGGTCGGAAGACTGATGCGAAACTCCAGCAAGCCAGGGTGGAACGTCCTCGATTTGTTCGGAGGCAGCGGATCCACACTCATGGCAGCAGAGCAGATCGGCCGCCGGGCATTTCTGATGGAGCTTGACGAAAAGTTCTGCGACGTAATCGTCCACCGATGGGAAGAATTCACAGGAAAGAAGGCTGTAAGAGCTGGGAAGTTGGAGGTGAGCCTATGATGAACCAATATGAAATCATGGCCGAAATTTTGCGGGGGGGGGTACGCTCAGATGAGTGATGGAAAAGTAAAAGGCAGTTTTTATCGGACAGAGATCATCGCGCAGCTTTTCGGAGTGACCGTCCGCCGCGTGCAGCAGCTCACCCAGGAAGGCATCATATCCACCACCAAGATCCTGGAAGATGGAAAGAGCGTCCGAAGATACGACCTCCCGCCGACGATCCAGGCATACGTCAAATACCTATCGGACAAGGCCTACGGAAAGCAGCACCGCACCGATAAGGAGATCGAACTCAGGGAACAGAAGATGCAGGCCGACATCGCCCTGAAGGAGAGCCAAGGAGAACTGCATAGATTAAAGACCGAGATCGCAGCCGGTCAGTACATCAGCGTAGAAGAAGTAAAACTCGACTACGCTAAATTTTTTGTTGTATTTAAAAAATTCGCCATGAGCGTACCGGCCAGGGTAACCGGGATGCTTTCAGGACAGATGGAACCGTCTGAACTGAGGCGATGCGAAAAGGAGATAGCCGCGGAAGTAAACAGACTGCTCGGAGCGTTTGTCATTGCCGGAATAGTGGGACCAGAGGATGTGAAGAAAGATGGCACCCTTAAAGAAGAAAAGAATACAGATTCGTAAATTTCCAGTCACGCAGTACCAGGCAGACGCACTCAAGCAGCTATGCCCGCCTGAGAACATAACCGTTTCAGAGTGGGCGGAAAACTACAGAGTCCTAGACTCCAAGACATCCGCCCTCCCAGGACCATGGCGAAATGACAAGACGCCGTACCTGAAGGAGATCATGGATGAGCTCATCAATTACGACACGGAAAGAATTATCTTCGTAAAACCGACACAGGTCGGAGGAACCGAAGCCCTTCAGAACATGCTCGGATACGTTATCCAGCAGGATCCATCCCCGACCATGATCGTCTACCCAACAGACATCCTGGCCAAGAGTATCAGCGAGAACCGACTGGAACCAATGATCATGGCAACCAGGACGCTGAAATCGCTTTACAACAAAAACGAATCATCACAGCTGGAGCTGCAGTTTGATGGAATGTACCTGTCGCTGGCCGGATCCAACTCGCCATCGTCCCTGGCATCGAAGGCGATCAAGTACCTGTTCTTGGATGAGGTGGACAAATACCCAGGATCATCCAAGAAAGAGTCGGATCCAATCTCACTGGCGATGGAGAGAACCAAGACCTTCCGAAACAGGAAGATCTACATGACGTCAACACCAACTCTGGCCACCGGCCATATTTGGAAGGCACTCATGGATGCGGATATCGAAAAGCATTACTTCATACCGTGCCCGCACTGCGGATCCATGATAGAGCTCACGTTTCAGAATTTGAAGTTCCCATCCGGGGATGACCTGAGCAACCAGGACAGAGCCGACATGGCGGTCTACCGGTGCCAGGAATGCGGTGGAGACATCACAGACCAGGACAAGGAACAGATGCTCCGGTACGGAGAGTGGAAGACCGTGCGTGAGAATTCAAAGTACAACCGCAAGGTAGGATTCTGGATCAACACGCTTTATAGTCCGTTCGTCCGATTTTCAGAAATCGTGAAAGAATTCCTGGATAGCAAGGACGATCCGGACAAGCTGCAGAACTTCACGAACTCATGGCTCGCAGAACCATGGGAAGACACCAAGCTGAAGACATCGGCCGACACCGTACTGGAACGCCAGACAGAGCGGCCGGAATTCACAGCACCAAGCTGGACGAAGTTCCTGACCGCGGGAGTGGACATTCAGGAGACGTCGCTCTACTGGACCATCCGAGCGTGGGGCAGCTACATCACGAGCCAGAACATCGCGCACGGCCAGGCGTTATCCTTCCAGGACATCGAGCAGATCATGAATACGCCGTACTTCACGGAAGACGGAGACCAACTGATCGTGGCGCTGTGCCTGATCGACTCCGGATACGACGCAGACAGCACGTATGACTTCTGCGCCCTGAATTCAGAATGGGCGCTGCCGGTTAAGGGTTCCAACAACCCGATGCTGTCACACTTCAAGCTGTCGAAGATTAACAAGCAAGGAAGCCAGGCATACGGAATGAACCTGGTGCTGGTTGATGGCGACAAGTACAAAGACATGATCGCCGGTCGAATGAAGAAGCCGAACGGCCGCGGAAGCTGGATGGTCTTTGATGGATGCGACAGAGAATATGCCGAGCAGGTGACTGCAGAGCACAAGGTCAATGTCAAATCCGGGAACCGAACCGTTCAGAGATGGGTACCGAAGCGCAGCCACATCGACAACCACTACCTGGATGCAGAGGTATATGCGCTGGCAGCAGCTGATATCTCCGGAGTCAGAACGCTGCATCTGCAGGACGAAGCTGAGGCCAAGGCCAAGGCGGAACGTCCGGAGGAAGCATACGCTCCGGAGGAAGCATGGATCAAGCAAAACGAGAACTGGATATAGGAGGAACGACATGAGTGAAGAAAGCAAAGAGCTCGACGGTAACGTCAGCACCGTGGAGCTGCTCGGAGAAGTCAAAACAGCGATCCGAAAAATTCTGATCGGCGGCCAGTCTTATCAGATCGGTAGCCGTAAGCTGACAAGAGCCGACCTCTACCAGCTCAGGAAGCTGAAAGAGGAACTGGAGGCAGAGATAGCCGCAGAGGGCGACACCAGTCTCCTGGACAACACATACGTCGCCTTTTTTGATGGGAGGTGATGGAGCAAATGAGCTGGCTAGATAACGTCGTCGCATGGATCAGCCCGGAAGCGGGAGCAAAGCGTGCGGCATGGCGTGCAACGTACAACGAACTGCGAAACTATGACGCAGGCAATAACTCCAGACTGAATGCAGGATGGAGAGCGGCGAACTACTCCGCAGAAATGACGGACAGAACATCCAGAGACACCATCAGAGCCAGGGCGCGAGACCTGGAAAGAAACTCCGACATCGCGAATTCACTGATATCCGCATACAAGCGAAACGTCATCGGCGCAGGCTTCAACCTGCAGGCCAAGACGAAGAACACAAAGCTGAATGCAGACATCGAGAAGCTCTGGAAAAAGTGGTGCAAGGCAAGGAACTGCGACGTGACCGGAACGCAGACCTTGAACCAGATACTCCGAATGGCAGTAACCAGAAAGAAGGTGGACGGAGGAATTCTATTCGTGAAGGTTTACACCAACGACGGAATGATCCCGTTCAAACTTCAGATGATCGAGGTTGATGAGCTCGACACTCTCCAGGTTGGAGAGACAGCCGGAGGAAACCGAATCGTCGGAGGTATTGAATACAACAAATACAACAGACCGGTCGCATATTGGATCAGGCAGTACGGCATCGATGGATTTTCCCTGGAGCAGCCAAGAAGAATCGATGCAAACGATGTGATTTTTTATTACACGAAACGCCGCCCTTCTCAGATCAGAGAAATGTCCGATATGAGCCAGACAGCAACCAGAATCCGTGACACGAACGAATTCATGACTGCGGTATCCGTCAAAGAGCGAATCGCAGCCTGCCTGTCCGTTTTCATAAAGAAGCAGCTGCCGACAGTCGGCATCGGAAGAAATGCAGCGACGGAAAACGTCGGAAAGCATGAGTACGATGGAAAGACGCTGACACCTGGAATGATCAAAGAGCTCAATGCCGGAGATGAAGTCCAGGTCGTAAATCCGACCGGTCAGGGAAGCGATGCTACATCGTTCACGAAGCTGCAGCAGCGTATGATCGGAGCCGGTCAGGGACTCTCATATGAGGCAACATCCCGCGACATGAGCGAGACCAACTACGCATCCGCAAGACAGGGAGCAATCGAGGATGAGATGACCTACCAGGAGGAGGAAGAAGCAATTCTGGCCATTCTCGATGAGATCTATGAGACATTCGTAATCAGCTGTTATTTAACAGGACTGATCAAGGTAAACAAAGACTTCTGGACAAAGAAGGATGACTACCTGGAGCACGGATGGATCAAGAGCCCTAAGAAGTGGATCGATCCACTGAAGGAATCCAGCGCAAACAAGACCGCGCTGAATACCGGCCAGAAGACGTACAAAGAGATCGCTGCCGAGAACGGCCGCGACTGGAAGCAGCAGATCGATGACAACCTGGAAGTAATCGAGTATGCGAAAAAGAAAGGCTATGACTTAGGAGGTGTGATATTCGATGGCAAACTCGGATCAGAAAAAGAAGAACCGAAGCCAGAGCCGCCAAAACCGGATGATCAAACCGGAGACGGCCAGGAGGAAGGAACCAACGATGATGACAAGGGCACACAGTCCGGAGACGGAAAAGAAGGCCAGTCAGCATCAGACGAAGGACAGGAATAGAGGTCTGAGAGAACTTAGAGGTTCGATCAGAGCACTCGAAGGAGATGGCAACGAGCGAACATTCGAGCTGAGCTTCTCATCTGAAGAACCATATACAAGATGGTTCGGACAGGAGATCCTCGACCATTCAGAAGGCTGCGTCGATCTGACCAGACTGAATGAGATCGGATGCGTGCTTTTCAACCATGACCGCGACGAAGTGATCGGCAAGATCACCAAAGCGTGGATAGATAACGGACGCGGAATGGCTACAATCGAATTTGATTCAGACGAAGCGTCCGAAGTGATCTACCAGAAAGTAAAAGGCGGAACCCTCAAAGGCGTATCCGTAGGATACCTGGTAGACGACTGGGAGGAAGTAATGCCAAACAAGACCTCGACGGATGGCAGATTCATGGGACCATGCTCGATCGCTAAGAAGTGGGCGCCTTACGAGATAAGCATCGTTAGTGTCCCAGCAGATCCAACCGTAGGTGTGGGAAGGGAAATGGAGGAAAAATCCGAACCCGGAACACAGGACATCCCACTCGATATCTATGAGCGGCAACTTCAAATAAACAAAAACCGAATGGAGGTAAAAGAAAATGACGATTGAACAGATGATCGCACGTCAGCAGGAATTATTAAACGCTGCCAGATCCGCAGGTCGCAACATGACACGCGAGGAAGCCGCAGAATTTGACTCCCTGCAGAGAAGCATCGACGCAGCTAGAGCAGCTGGTGCTGGCATCGCCCATGGCGGCCAGAGTTCCACTCCTGCTGCACCAGCAAACAACACACCGGAAGGCCAGAGACAGCAGACACCTGCTGCGGGCGAAGGTGGAAACGGTGGACAGGATCCACAGAACGCACAGAGAGCCATCGAGGCAGAAAGACAGAGGATCCGCAGCATTGAGGACCTCTGTACAGAGTTCGGTCTTGAGGCCAGATCTTACATCGACAACGGATCTACCGAGGAACAGGTAAGAGCCGCAGTCCTTGAGCACTTGAGAAGCCAGCACTCACCAGTAACGACCGGCATCCAGGTAACAGATACACAGGAGGATAAGTTCAGACGTGCCGCTGCTGATTCCCTCCTCATGAGAAGCGGCATGACATTAGAGCGTCCGGAAGATGGCGCCAGAAGCCTCATGGGAATGTCAATCAGAGACCTCGCCATCGAGTGTCTGCAGAGAGACGGATCCAGCGAGAGCAATCTGAACCGTAGAAGCTCTGATGAGCTTTACACAATGATGGCCAGAGGTTTCTACAATCCAGAGGCATCCTTCCCGGCAATCCTCGATCAGACAATCGAGAAGGCATACAAGGAAGGATACCGCAAGGTAGCCGTGACCTTTGATAAGTTCACAAAGAAGGGATCCCTGAAGGACTTCAAGAAGCATGACAACTACTACGTAGCTGGACCAGTCGGCGAGTTCTACGAGGTACCGGAGAACGGAGAGCTCAAGCATGACATCTTCAAAGATGACAAGCTCCCTCAGAGACAGCTGAAGACTTACGGCCGCCAGTTCACTCTTTCCAGAAAGGCATTCATCGATGATGACATCGGTCTCGTGACAAGCCTCCCGGCAAGATATGCAGCCGCAGCCAGAAAGACCATCAACAAGCAGGTATACCAGATCCTGATCAACAACTCCAACATTTACGACGGAGCTGCACTCTTCGGCAAGGAGCACAAGAACCTCCTCGCATCCGGTACCGGAGTAACACAGGAAGCAATGCAGACCATGATCATGGCACTGGCAAACCAGAAGGATCAGTTCGGAGAGAGCATCATCATCAATCCGGCAACCATCGTCGTACCTTCAGGAATGAAGTTCGACATGTACACGCTCTTCTTCAGTCCGACAATTAACACAAGCGACAACACCCAGGCAGTGAACCCACTCTACCAGTACAGAGACAGCATCGAGGTAGTCGAGGATCCGACAATCAACGCATTGTGCGGAGGCCTTGGAAACGTGATGCCATGGTTCCTGATTGGCGATCCTGGAGACACAGACTTCATCGAGGTCGACTACCTGAACGGTCAGGAGATCCCGAACATCAGAAGAATGGAAGCTCCTGGACAGCTTGGATTTATCTGGGATATTTACCTCGACTGGGGTATCTCCGTAATGGACTACCGTGGAGCCGTAAAGAACCCAGGAATCAAGGTCGACACGAAGCTGAAGCTCGTCTAAGAGGAAGGAGGAATAAATCATGGCAACAGCAACATTCTGGCAGAGAGGCGAGACTATCGATCGCATCAATGACACAGCAAAAACCATCCCGGCCAATACCATCCAGGCTATCGGTAAGAGAATCGGAGTCGTAGCGATGGAAGCAGCACCGGGACAGAAATACAGCGTCAATGTGGTAGGCGTTTACAGCTTTCCAAAGAAGGCAAGCGAGGCAATCACTGCAGGCGCCGATGTTTACTGGGACAGCACAAACGGAGTGATCACCGCAACAGCCGAGTCCAACATCCTCGCAGGCTACGCTATCGCAGACGCAGCCGCAGCGGACGCGGTCGTATCAATTAAGATCAACGCCTAAATGAAGCTCGTGGCAGTTTATCCGATCTTATACGGAGCACGTCAGTATGAGGTCGGAGATGAGCTTCCTGATTCAGAGATGAAGCAGACCTGGCTGGATGCCGGAACCGCCACCCTGGTAGAGGATGAGCCAGAGGCACCGGCTCCAAGAGCGCAGATGCTGACAGCTCAGCCAGGACAGATCGGAATCAGCAATAGTGGCAACGAAGATGACCTCGCTGGAAGAATCCCAAAGAGCATCGAAAGAGCCACTGATCCGGTAAAGAAACCAACCCGGAGCCGAAAAAAATGAGTTTCAAAGACGTAATCGCGTCGGACGTGCACGACACATTCATGAACGCGGATGAGTTCTCGGACATGCATGATCTCAATGGAAAGATGATGCCGGTTCAGGTAGACTCCAACGAACAGATCGAGCGTGAAAAGAGATTCAACCAGCACATGGATGGAATTTATAAAAACCAAAAACTGATCTACGTAGCAGCCACCGACTATGGTCCAATGCCGAAACAGGGATCCCTGATCCAATTCGACAAGAGGCCATACAAGGTGGCTGATGCTATTTCAGAGGACGGTATCTATTCAATCACACTGGAGGCGAACAGAGCATGATCGAATACCAGGTAGACGAACAGATGCTGGAGGAAGTGCAGGCGAAGCTCGGAGAAATGAGCCGAAAAGCGCCAACGGTAATATCGCGGGCCCTGAATAAAGTAGCAGTCACAGCGAGAGTAGACCTCGCAAATAAAGCGCAGGCGACCTACACGGTAAAATCCGGAGGCTTTAAGAAGGACATGACGATCCGGAAAGCGTCCGCAGGAAGACTGGAAGCGGTGATCCATTCACAAGGTAAGCCGCTCTCAATCACTAAGTTTCACACGACTGCACCGAAGAAAACCGGAGCGAAAGCAAACATCATCAAAGGCAGCGGCCTGAAGCAGCTTATATATGGCAATATTAAAGCCTTTAAAGGACCAAACGGTCAGATCTATCAGAGACGAAGCACCGCCAGGCTGCCAATTAAGAAGCTGAGCTCCAACTCAATCCCGAAGATGATCGGCAACGAGGAAAAGGTATACGGAGTCGTGAAACCATCCATCGACCGGAACCTGCAGCATTACGTGGAGCAGCAAATAGAATTACTCACAAAGTAGGAGGAAGACAATGACACCATGGGACCTTCAGAAATCGCTAATTGCTGAAATCGAGGAACTCCTGGCGCAGATGCAGCTGAAAAATGCTGCAGGAGAGGACGTGTTCGGAGTAAAAGGCTACGAACAGAGACTGCCGGAGATCACAGACGATGAGGAAGACCAGTCGCAGTTCTTCCCTTACTTCATCGTGAGAATCGAAGAAGGCAACACACCGACGGACGATGAGCCATGGCTCGTCGGAACCACGGTATTATTCGGAATTTGCGACTACGACAAAGAAACGAACGGACACAGAACCATCCTGGAGATGATCACAAAGATTACAAACCGGTTCCTGGAAAGACCGCTCCTGGATAGCAAATTCAGAGCAAACCAGAACGTGAGCTTTGCACTTCAGGATGAGGACACGTATCCGTTTTACTTCGGAGCCATAGATATCAAATTCTACGTACCAAAAATAGGAAGGAGCGATGACTGGTCATGAGCGAATCAGTAAAGGCGCCGGAGACAAAGGCACCGGCAAAAAAGACACAGGCAGTGACGGAGGCAAAGACTGAAGCAGTCCTCTACGTAGGACCAACAATCAGCGGAATCGCCATCACCGGCACAGTCTACACGACAATCCCGGAGGCAGCGAAAGCAGCCAAAGCGGATGCACCAATGATCCTGAACCTTTTCATTCCGATCAGAGAATACGGCGAGGCCGAGAGAATGATCAGAGAAAAGAGAGGATACGTATACAGCGCTTACGCAGAAGCGCAGAAATTCAAACTTGAAAGAGGAGGTAAGAACTAATGAGCATCAGACATGGAGTTTATATCCAGGAAGAAGCTACAGCCGTTCAGGTACCAAAGACCGGCAACAGCTCCGTCCAGGTAGTCGTTGGAACAGCTCCGGTCAATATGGCCGAGAATCCAAGCGAAGCCGTGAACGTTCCAATTCTTGCGAATTCAGGAACTGAAGCCATGGCAGCACTCGGATATTCCGTAGACTTTAAGAATTTCACACTTTGCCAGACGATGTTCGCAACATCAAACCTGTTCCAGGTTAGTCCGGTCGTTTACATCAACGTCCTGGATCCGGCAAAGCACAACAAGGAACTCGCAGAGGCAGAGTACCAGGTAAACCAGAAGCAGGCAGTGATCGAGAAAGAAGGCATCATCCTCGAAGGGCTCACCGTCAAGAATTCAACTGGCGATATAGAGCTCAAGGCTGGCGAGGATTACAGTGCTGCATTTGACAGCACAACTGGATTCCTCACAATCACAATGCTCGCAGGCGGAAAAGGCGCAGCAGCAACAGCCATCAAGGTAAGCGGAAAAGTCATCGATCCGTCCAAGGTTACGAAAGAGGACGTCATCGGAGCCGTGGATCCATCCACAGGAGCTGAGACAGGAGCGCAGGTCATTAGACAGGTATACCCAAGACTCGGCATCGTTCCGGGACTCATTCTCGCACCAGGCTGGTCACAGATTCCGGAGGTCGGTCTTGCACTTGCAGCCAAGGCGGCCAAGATCAATGGCGTATACAGCGCAATGGCACTTCTTGACCTTGATACAGCCAAGGCAAAGAAATACACAGACACCAAGAGCGTGAAAGAGGAATCCGGATACACAAGCCCATTCTGCTATCCGCTCTGGCCATGCGACAGAGTCGGCGAGTACATTCTCGCAAAATCTGCAGTGGCAGGCGCCATGATCCAGTACATGGCATCAGATAACGAGGACGTACCGAACCAGTCACCGTCCAACCATTTACTCGGAGTCGGCGGCCAGTGCCTCGAAGATGGAACGGAAGTATATCTCGACCAGGACCAGGCAAACACGGTCAATGGCTACGGCGTAACCACAGCGATCAACCAGAACGGCTATCGCTTATGGGGTAACTACACCGGAGCGTATCCAGCGAGCTCAGACGCGAAAGACATCTGGTTCGCAGTTCGCCGCATGTTCAGCTGGCAGGGAAATAACTTCATTCAGACATACTTCGATGAAGTCGACGATCCGATGAACAACGTCCTGGTTCAGAGTGTAGTAGACAGCGAGAACATCCGCTGCAGCGCATACGCACCTAAATACTGGGCCGGGGCTTCCATCGAATACAAGTCAGATGACAATCCAAAGACTGCCATCCTGGCCGGAACGATGAAGTTCAGACAGCACATTGCACCGTACACACCAGCGCAGGAAATCGTGGACATCATCGACTACGATACAGACACACTGGCAGCAGCAGTAGGAGGTAACTAATTATGGCAAGCATTATTCCTGAAGTATTAAACCACTTCAACATTTATAACGGCGCCAATGCCCTCGTTGGAGTATCCGGCGAGGTGGAGCTTCCGGAGCTTGAAGCCATCACGGATACCGTGGAAGGCACCGGAGTGCTCGGCGAGATCGAGGATCCGGTAACTGGACAGTTCTCCAGCGCCACAATCAAGATTCCATTCGCAGTTTTATACAGCGATATGTTCTCCATCGTAAACACTACAGAGCCGCCGCTCCTGACACTCAGAGGATCTATGCAGTGCACGGATCCAAAGACCGGAGCAACCGGATACTACCCGATCAGAGTCGTGGTACGAGGCAAAGCCAAGACAACCACACTCGGCAAGGTAGCCAAAGGAAAGAAGATGGAATCAGAGGTCGAGCTTGAGATTTTATACATCAAAGTAGAGATCAACAACGCCGTTGTTTTGGAGCTCGACAAACTGAACTTCGTATTCGTATTAAACGGAAAAGACATGCTGGCGCAGATCAGAAGCCAGTGCTAGATAACAGGAGGAACGCAAAATGAGTGAAAAAGTCACAGAAATCAACAAGCCAGAAGACAACGAGATGAAGCTCAAGCTCAGTAGAGAGTATGACTTCGAAGGACAGAAGATCTGCGAGATCGACCTCAGCGGGCTCGACAATTTGACTGCTGCAGATATGATCCAGGCCAACAAGGTCCTCACAAACAACGGAACCGTGTCGGTTCTTCCAGAGACAACTCTGGAATACGACCTCATCATCGCAGCCGGAGCTTTGAAGATGCCGATCGAGTTCTTTAAGCAGCTGAAGCCAAAGGACGCCCTGGCGCTCAAGAACAGAGTGACATCTTTTTTATTCGGCGAGGAATAAATCCTGCGGACTTCTCAGAGTTGCGGAAATGCTGTCTAACCCTGTCGCTGAACCTCAGCACAGGGTTAGATTATTTTTTGCAAATGAACATCTTTGACCTTATTGATTTATGCGCCGATTTGAAGGAGGTGACACCTAAGAAATGAGCGAATTCGAAGTAGCGATTAAGATCGCCGGAAAATTAGATAAATCGCTGCAGACGTCAGTCAGCAGCGCACAGAAGATGCTCGGCAGCCTTGGAAAAGGCGGCCTGTCTTCCGCATTAACCGGTATCGGAAATGTAATGGAAAGTACCGGAAAAGCGCTCACCACAGGAGTCACGATGCCGGTAATCGCGCTCGGTGCCACATCCGTGAAGGAGTTCGGATCCGTAGATAAGTCCATGAAGCTCGTCCAGGCAACCATGGGATCAACAGACGCCCAGGCCAAACAGCTCGAATCAACAATGAAAAAAGCAGCGGCAAATTCCGTATTCGGAATGCAGGACGCAGCAGACGCAACGCTGAACTTCGCACGCCAGGGTTTCAATGCAAAGCAGGCAGGAGACATGCTGACGCCCGCGCTGAACCTGGCAGCAGGAACGGCGACGGATTTATCAGTCGTAACCGGCGGCCTCGGAAACGCCATGAAGATGTTCGGCAAGGACTCAAACTACGCAGCGACAGCAGCAGATATCCTATCGACAGCCCAGGCGCAGGCCAACACGACTGTCACGGATTTATTCGACGCCATGGCAACAGCAGGACCGATCTGCAGCTCAGTCGGATGGTCAATGTCCGATCTGGCCGCAATTACTGATATCTTCGGCGATGCCGGAATCAGTGGTGCTGAAGGAGCCACGGCACTGAAAACAGGTCTGGCCAGATTAGCAAGTCCGGCCAAAGACGGAGCTACCTGGATTAAAAAACTAGGCCTGGAGATATTCAATTCAGATGGATCCATGAAAAGCATGGTCGACGTGCAGAAGCAGCTGCATGATAGCTTTCAGGGCTTAACCAGCCAGGAACAGATGAGTGCGGCGGCCGCAATCTTCGGAAAGAACCAGATGGCCAAGTGGATGACGCTGATCAATGCATCACCGGATCAGGTACAGAAATACGCAAGCTCGCTGGAAGGAGCGGCCGGAAGCTCGCAGAAGATGGCAGACGCACTCCTATCCGGAATGGGTGGATCCCTGGAAAAACTGAATTCATCCTTTGACGTTATGAAATATACGGTCGGAGGAATCGCCAGCGAAGTCCTGAAGCCTTTCGTGGATAATTTGACCGGGCTGATTGACAAATTCAACAACCTGGATCCGTCGATGCAGAAGAACATCGTGAAATGGGTAGGTATTGCAGCCGCAGCGGGACCAGTTCTGCTGATCGGCGGTCGACTGTTCAAAATGGCCGGATCCCTGGTGGGAACATTCGGCAAGGTTGGAAAAGCGATCGGAAGTATCGGAAAGAAAACTAAAGGCATGAGCGCACCGCTCAAAGAGGGAAGCAGTGTAATGTCCGCAGCAGCCAAGAATGCGCTCGGATTCGGAATCGGATTCACAGCCGCAGCCGCAGGCGTGTGGATATTAGTAAAAGCAGCCAAGGAACTCGCTGCAGCGGGACCAGGAGCGCAGATAGCAACCGTCCTGATGGCCGGAGGCATTATCGCATTAATGGCAGTAGCAGCGCAGCTCGCACCGAAGCTGCAGGCAGGCACGCAAGGTCTCCTGGCATTCGGAGGTGCAATCTTAATGGCCGGAGCCGGTATGAGTTTGATGGCAATGGCAGCAACACAGGTGGCAGCCGCAGGACCTATGGCATTCGCAAGCCTGGCACTCATGGAAGGCGGCATCATTGCACTATTGGCAGTAGCTGGAGCAATGAGACCACAACTCGCCGGAGCATCTGCGGGACTTCTCGCATTCGGCGGAGCAGTTCTGATGGCAGCGGCCGGAATGAGCCTCATGGCGATGGCAGCAACACAGGTAGCGGCAGCCGGACCGATGGCAATCGCAGCACTCACAATCATGGAAGTAGGAATGATCGCAATGATGGCAGTAGCCGGAGCGCTCGGACCTGCACTCACAGCAGCATCAGTCGGACTGATTGCATTCGGAGCTTCTATCGTTCTGGCGGCAACAGGATGCCTGATCATGGTCCAGGCGGCGACGCAGATCGCAAGCGCAGGACCGGCAGCGCAGATCGCCCTCGCACTCTTAGCGGCGGGATTGATCGCATTCGGAGCAATAGCCGGAGCCTTGGCGCCAATACTCCTGGCAGGAGCTGCAGCGATCGCAGCACTTGGAGCAGCGCTCACATTAGTGGCAACAGCGGCCATGTTGGGAGCAGCAGCGCTGGCCATTATATCGGTATCGCTTCCGCTTTTATCAACATACGGAGCGACCGGAGCATCGGCAATCCTGACACTTAGCGGAGCACTAACAGCATTCGCAGCATCTGCAGCAGTATGCGGAGCCGGAGCATTAGTGGCAGCCGCAGGACTTCTCGCAATGGCAGCCGGAGCCTTGGCGGCCGGAGCGGGCGTTTTAATGGTTGGAGCTGGAGCCGTGGTACTTGCTGCAGCAATCGCAATGATCGCAGCAGGAGCAACAGCCAGCATGGCCTCATTCATGCTTTTAGCAACGATGGTCCGTTTATTCGGAACCGCAGCACTATCAGCAACAGCGCCAATCCTAGCACTCACAGCGGCAATGCTGCCATTCGCGGCGGCCGCACTTGCAATGGCAGCCGGAGCAACGGCAGGAGGCGCAGCCCTTCTGATACTGGCAGCCGGAGCACTAGCCGCATCAGTCGGCATGGTACCACTCGCAGCAGCCCTGGCACTTGCAGCAGCATCGGTGAAAATCATCGGAGCCAGTGCAAAGGCAGCTGGATCGGCGCTTAAATCAATGGCCAAAGGTGCAACAGGAACCGCGGCCAAGATGGCAATCATAGCTGCAGGAGCAGCACCACTCGCGGCAGCCCTGGCACCACTCGCGGTCGCAGCGGCAGCAGCGGCAGCGGCAGTCCTGGCCTTAGCGGCAGGAAGTACAGCGGCAGCAGCTGCAATCATGCTCCTGGCAGCAGGAATCACAATGACAGCCGGAGCGCTGACGCTTTGCAGCGCATCGATAACAGCATTCAAGGCAAGCGCGGCAGGAATCAACGCAGTGGCAACGCCAACAGCTGCAGCATTCACAAGGATGGCAGCGGCAGTGGCACCGTTCACCGCAGCGATCACAGCGCTGGCCGGACCGATGATGGCAACATCAGCATCCATGGTCGTATTTGCAGGAGGCATCACAGTAGCGGCAGCTTCAGCAACCGCGCTGGCCGTATCACTGCGGTCGACAATGGCAACACTTGGAACGCTCGGAGCTTTAACCACAGTAGCCATGAATATGGTCACAGTGGCCATCAGAAACTCCATGACACAGTCGAACCAGGCCGTGGTAACCGGAATCACCGTGATGCGGACAACAACGCAGACCGGAATGACAACCATCGTGGCCGTGACCAGAAACGGCATGACCATGTTCGTGGTGGCGGTCAGAACAGGCGGAAGCCAGGCAGTGGCAGCATGCAGAAGCACAAGCAGCCAGATGGTCGGAGCTTTCTCCGGACTTTCAGGAAGCATGTACAGCGCCGGATCGTTCGCGATGGCCGGACTTAGGAACGGTATCGCAGCCGGTGGAGCTGCAGCGATCGCCCAGGCGAGAAGCATAGCCAACCAGGTAGCAGCAACCGTCAACAGCGCTCTGAAGATTCACTCTCCATCAAGAGTCCTGGATCAATCAGGACAGTACGCAGGCCAAGGTCTCGCAGGAGGTATCCAGAAGACCGGAGCACTCGTTCAGAAGGCAGCCAACGAATCACTCGCGCAGCCAGTAATGAACGCAGGATCCAAGACGCTGGAGGCTCCACAGTTTGAAAACCGGTCGAGCGTGATCGGAGACACCGTGAGCGCATTTACTGGACAGAAGCAGTCCGGGAATGGTAACAGCAATGAATCTGCAAGCCAGCAGTTCGTATTCAGTCCAACGTACCGATTCGAGGCGGGCACACCGTCCAAGGAGGACATGGTAGAGGCGAACAGAATGAGCCAGGCAGAATTTAAGAAAATGATGAAAGAATACCTGCGTACGGAAGGCCGCCGGGCATTCGCATAGAAAGGAGGATATAAGTGGCGAACGTTTACTACACAGAAGCAGGAGACACATGGGACAAGATCGCATACGACCAGTATGGATCCGAAAAATTCATGCAACAGCTAATCCTGGCAAACTGGGACAAACTGGACGTGCTTGTATTCTCCGACGGGGAGGAAATCATCCTCCCCGATATCCCCGAAGATGAACTCAATGACACACCGGTATGGAGATCTGATTCAGACAGAGACGATGGAATACCGGCGGCAGATGAAGACGAATCGGAGGTGGAGTAATGGCAGAAGCAAGACGCGTGATCCCGGATATAGACTTCAATGGGAAAAGCGCAAAGAAGTCGCTGGACGGTCTCACGGAGCAGATCGAATACGACGACGTGGCATCCGGAGCCAGCGACACGCTCTCCATTCAGGTCTTCAACAAAGACATGAAATTCTTAAAAGGCTGGCTGCCGAAGAAGGGAGACCGGATCACGGCCAGCCTCACCTTTAAGAATTGGACCAAAGAGGGAGCAGACAAAAAGCTATCATGCGGAGACTTTCTCCTGGATGAGATGAAGATGACCGGAGGTCCGCTCGTGGCCACGCTTGGAGGAATATCAATCCCGACAAACTCGGCCATCAAATCAACTAACAGGACAAAGACCTGGAAGAAAGTCAGCATTAAGCAGATCGCCCAGGAGATCGCAAAGAGATACGGTCTGAAGCTCATCTTTGATGGACCGAACTACACCATCAAATCCATAGAGCAGACAGACAAAAGCGACAGCTCATTTTTATATGATTTGTGCAAGGATTACGGTCTCGGAATGAAAGTCTACAAGAGCAAAATCGTGATATGGGGAAAAAGCAAGTACGAAGGCAAAAAAGCCACGGCAACCATAAAGCGTGCAGACTTCATCGGGGACGACTGGGACTACACGGACACGCTGGAAGGCACGTACACCGGAGCCCGGACGTCATATAAAAAGGGCAATGACAGCAAGGAAATCAGTATCTATGTCGGACTGGTTGGAGAAAAAGCAAAAGGAGCCCGGACGCTGAAAATCAGCGAGCAGAGCGACAGCGAGAACGACGCCAGATACAAGGCTGCTGCCAAGGTCAACCTGGAGAACGAAAAAGCAACCGTGCTCACAGGAACGATATTCGCAAGGCCAGAAATCGTGGCCGGAATCTGCGTAACCGTGAAAGACCTCGGCAAAGCAGACGGAAAATACTTCGTAGATGAAGTGAAGACCAAAGTATCAGACAGCGGAACCACACAAGAGATTCAGCTGCATAAGTGTCAGAAGCAGCTCAAAGGAGATCCGCCACCAGCGCCACCAGCACCACCGGCACCGGCAAAGAAGACGTACAAAGTCGGCGACATTGTAAACTTCCATGGTGGCACACATTACTACAGTTCATATCCAGGAGCACGAGGCTACAGCGCAAGAGCAGGCAGAGCAAGGATAACGCTCGGACCTGACTGCAGAGGAAACGGCCACGCACATCCATGGCACCTGATACACGTAGACAGCTCGTCGAACGTTTACGGATGGGTAGACGAGGGAACATTTGACTAGGAGGTAAATCATGGCAGACAGAACCATCAGAATCGGGAAGGTCTCGTCCGTTGATTACGGAAGCGGAATGATCAAGGTCACATATCCGGATCTCGACAATTCCGTGACCGACGACCTCCCTTATTTAACATTCAATGATGAATACAAGATGCCGAAGGTCGGAGCCAGCGTGCTGGTCGTTCATCTTTCCAACGGATCCGCGATGGGAATCGTGGCCGGAACGTACTGGAACAGCAGCCACAGACCACCGGTCAGCGGCAAAGGCGTATACAGAAAAGACCTGGCGCAGGCAATCGGTGAAGCCTTCCTGCAGTATTCAGGAAGCTCACTGCAGATTCATGCACCAGCAATCACTCTCGACGCTTCAAGGATCACACTGGCCACAAAGAGCGGAAGCATCACCGTGGCCGAAATCATCAATCACATCAAAGGATAGGAGGTATTCAGATGGCGACATACAAAGTCACAGCGAGGTCGGGGCTCCGCGTGAGAAGCAAGCCGAACGGAACCATCCTGACAGCAATGCCATGCGGAACCACAGTATCCGGAGATGGGAAAAAGCAAGGCGGATGGTACCACGTAAAATACAAAGGAAGATGGGGCTGGTCTTATGGCCAATACCTGAAAACGGTCGCAGAGAAAAAGAAGACCGTGGCCAGCATTGCGGCCAAGAAGAAACCGGCCAAAAAGCCAAAGACGAAAAAAGCTAACAGCAAAAAGAAAACAGACACCAAGAAGAAGACCGACGAATCAAAGAACCGTGCAAAAGCAAAAGGAACACTCGGCTGCTGGGGCACAGATCTGATATTCGAGGTCAATAGCAAGAAGATCCTGACAGCTAAAGATATCAAGGTATCGCAGGACTCCAGATGGACGAAGCACAACATCCTTCAGAACGTGCCGCGCGGAGAATTTAGCGGTCCGGATACAATGGGCGTCACTCTTACCATCACGCTATCTGCAGAGCATGGCGTGAAGCCAAGAAGCATGGTCGAGAAGATCCGGAAAGCCAACCGGAGCGGACAGGTGGAATACCTGGTCATTGGAGGCAAAATCATGGGCTCCAATAAAATGGCAATCACAGCGACATCGGAGGCCTGGAACACGATCTACAACAAGGGCGAGCTTGTGAAAGCTAAGATCGACGTCACATTCATGGAATATTCATAAGGGAGGGAATCTAAGTGGCTTTTATAAGAATTAATCAGATCAAAGACGCGGACGGTTCCATCGAACCGGATGAATTGGAACTGGCCAACGACATCATCGAAGCGATGATGATTACAAGAAAAGGATCTATCCCTGGAAGCCGAGGATACGGTCTTACACAGATCTTCATTGACATGCCAGGACCGGACGCAATCAACATGATCACAGTGGAGCTCGCAGAGGCGATGGATGAATACATACCAAGCCTGGAGCTTCAGGACATAAAAGGAACCCAGGACGAAGAAGGCGTGCTGGAGCTAGATATTTACTTAGGAAGGAGGTAAAAAGAGCATGGCAATCGAACAGATCGAGAGACTCCCGGACGTCAGCTTCATCGATGACGACATCAACCTGGATGGAATCCAGAAGCAGATGCTCCAGGACTACCAGGACAAATACATGGAGGAAACCGGAGAAGAAACCGTGCTGGACAGAGGCGAACCGATCGCCCTGATCTTATACGCCTGCAGCGTGCAGATTTACCAGATGTACATGTACGTCGATAGAGCCGGAAAGCAGAACCTTCTCAAGTACGCATTCGGAGCCTTCCTGGACAACCTGGCAGCACTCAAGGGCATCGAGAGAACTGCCGCCAAGCCAGCGACCGTGACGATGCGCTTCACACTTTCAGAGGCGCAGACCGGAGCGATAGCAATCCCGGCCGGAACCAGAGTCACGGATGGCGAGGCGTACTTCACGACCGATGAGTATGCGGAGATTAAAGCAGGAGAGACCACAGTCGACGTGGCCTGCACTTCCATCGAGACCGGCGTAGATCTGAATGGAATTCATGAGGGAGCCATCCAGACACTCGTGGATCCGATCCCGTACATAGAGAGCGTGACCAACATCACGGAAACAGATGGCGGCGCGGATCCGGAGAGCGACGAATCCCTGAAGGACAGAATCTACATCGCACCGTCCCGCTATTCAACAGCAGGAACCGAGGAAGCATATATCTACTGGGTAAAGACTTACAACAGCACCATCGCAGACGTCAAGGTTTCAAGTGACAACCCAGGCGAGGTAGACATCGTATTCCTGATGGATGACGGAATCCCAAGCCAGGAGATGATCACAGGGCTGACGAAGTACATCACGGATCCGAACATCCGGCCGCTGACTGACAAGGTCGTCGTGAAGGCGCCAACAGCGGTGAATTACAGCATCAGCCTGACCTATTATATCAATTCTTCAGATTCAGGATCCGTGGCAACAATCCAGAGCGAGGTCGCCAAGGCAGTGGATGACTTCGTAACCTGGCAGCAGTCTAAGATCGGCCGAGACATCAACAGCTCGGAGCTGATCAAGAGAGTGACTGCAGCAGGAGCCAAGAGGGTAGAGATTAAGAGTCCGGTCTTTCAGAAGATCGGCGGCACTTCCATCGCGTACTGCACAAGCAAGAACGTGACATACGGAGGTGTTGAGGATGATTGATATTAGAAACGGAGAGCTCGCAGACCTCTGGCCGGATGAGACAAGTCCGGAATTTAAGAGCATAAGCTACGCGCTACACATGGCAATTATTAGAATGCTGGAAAAAGCTGCAGGCGTAGGCAGCTCCTGCGACATTGACCACCTGGCAGAATCCACGCTGGACTACCTGGCCGTGGAGATGCGAGCCATGTACTACGACCAGGGTGCAGACATCGAGACAAAGCGCTCAATCATAAAGAACACGCTCAAGTGGTACACGCAAGCCGGAACGGTCAAAGCAACAGAGGAACTGATCGCCTCGGTGTTCGGAGGCGATGCGAGACTGATCGAGTGGTTCGACTTTACCGAGCCGCCGATCGAAGCGAACACATTCGATGTGGAGACGGAGGCGCTGATGACAAAGGATATCATCAACGAGCTGACCTCAGTCATTAAAAAGGTCAAGAATTCAAAGTCCCATATTCGAAGGGTGACCGTGCTGCGAGAACTCCACTCAGCAGCAACCATGGCCACCTGCATCACAGCAATAAATGAATGCACCGTGAGCAATCACGAGATATCAGATACAGACGCAACCGAAGGAATGAACGTGGCAGCAGTCGCCGCACCGGTTACAGAGACCTACGCTCTGAATACCACAGCAGGAGACGTCCAGGCTACGGCCGGAGCATTTATCGCAAGTGCAACCGGCACCGAAGGAAGCACATACGTCCTGAATGATAATCAGGGAGCCACGGAGGCATCCGGCACCATCGATGTCGGGCCAGTTAATGCATCAGAGGAAAGCACCCACGCGCTGAATGCAGAAACCGGCAAAGCAGACCTCTCACAAAGCGAAAGAGCAGCCATGAGAGCAAACATCGACTATCAGACAACAACAGTCATAAAGGAGGAATAAATCAATGCTTATTTGGAATCCAAGTAAACTGACTACAAAAGGAAAAGCGCTCCTGGCAAAAGCCCAGGCGGGCAGATGCACAATCAAGATCACGAAGGCGCAGACCGGATCCGGTCAGTACAGCTCCGGAGAGGCAACAGACACCAGAACGTCACTCAAGGCACCAGTGCAGACACTGCCAATCCACAGCAAAGAGATCCAGAACGGAAGTACACTCGTTCTGAAGGTAGCGATCACAAATAAGACCAGCGACACGGACGTCCTGAAATCAGGATACGAAATCCGCGAGTTCGGTATTTTTGCGCAGGATCCGGACGATGGCGAAATCTTATACAGCATCGCAACCGCAAGCACCAGCGACTACATGCCAGCATACAATGGCGTGATCCCGTCCGTCATTTCCATGAGTTACTACCTGGAGGTAGCCAACGCATCAAGCGTCACAATCGTGACCGCAGGAGGCCTGGCGCTGCAGAGCGATCTGGAAGCACTGGCAGACAGAGTAACCATCATCGAACAGGCAGCCGTAAAGAAATACGGAGCCAGGAAGAAAGTCGGCCAGCAGAGCTGCGGCGCAGAGAGCTGGGAAAGACTCGGTGGAGCTGTCGGCCTTACAGCCAAGGCAGCAGTCGGAACCGGAGACGTCCAGAACGACTTCATGAAGTCGGTATATCCATACAACGCCTGCAGACCGTGCAACCTTTCAGAAGACAGAAAAGTCACCGCATACCTGGGAGACGCCAACTTCTCCTGGACCGGAGATAACGGAGACGTCATGCTGGAAATGCCGCTCTGCTACACATCCCGCTACTTTGAGACAGATAGCGACGGAGTAGAGTGGGAATACCGCTGGGTATCATCCGCACCGGTAGATGGCCTGCATGTCAACCCTGCATTCACAGACGGAAGCAGCATCAGCGACAAGATCTACATCCCGATCTTCAACGGATCCGCAGGAAAAGATGCAGCCACAGGAGCCAAGGACGTCATCCGTTCGATTGCTGGAGCGACACCGCTCACAGAGGTAACCAGGGCAACCTTCAGAACCCGCAGCCGCAACAAAGGCGAAGGCTGGCAGCTTGACGACGTATGGAACATGTTCCTGCTCGACCATTTATTTATAATCATGTTCGCAGGAACCCAGGCGCAGAGAATCCTCGGATCCGGACGTACTGAATTCAGAGAGAGTGGAGACGACAAGGCTCTGAAAGCCAAGACAGGAACCAACTGCATCACAATCGCAAGCAACAGAGCTGCGCAGTTCTTCGTAGGCCAGCAGATCGCCATCGGAACAGCACTCTGGAATCATTCAGTATTATGGGGCAGAACGATCACGGCATTCAAGGCGTCAACAGAGGTGGAAGCAGCGACAGAAATCTACTTCGACGGAGATCCGGTGAATATCGCAGTCGGAAATGTAATCTGGTCATGCGTTCAGAAGACCGGTGAGACAACCGCAATGAAATGCCCGAACGGATGCCTGGAAAATCCCGAAGGGCCTACCGGAACCAAACTCTCCGGAAGACGTGCAGTCCGTTTCTTATGGATCGAGGACTGGTTCGGTAACATGTGGCAGTTCCGCGACGGAGTCAACATCAAGAACCGCCAGCACTACTGCTGCAATAAGCGTGCAAGCTACGAAGACGACACATACACCGGAGACTACCAGAAGCTCGGCTACGTATGCCCGACAAATGAAGGCTACATCAAAAAGATGGGATTCGACAGCCTGCATCCGGAGTACGAAATGCCGGTAGAAGTAGGAGGCGGAGCAGACAGCTACGTCGGAGACTATTACTATTCCTCCGAAGGAGGAACGCTGGTGATCTCTGGCGCTAACGTGTACGACGGTACGGGTGCCGGACCTTTCTACCGGTACTGTTACAGCGGTGCGGGTCATCTGAACTGGAGCATCGGCGGTCGCCCTCATTGCCGCAAGGCTGCCATTTAAAGGGGGACCGGGGGAACTTTATCCCCCGGAACTACCGGCAGCATAACTGAAAAATAGGCAGGCGCAAAGACGAAGGCGCCTGCTGCCAATAAAGAAAATTAAATATAGGGAGCGCAACTGCGCGCGGCTGGTGATCTCTGGCGCTAACGTGAACAACGGTACGAATGCCGGACCTTTCTACCGGAACTGTAACAACGGTACGGGTAATCTGAACTGGAACATCGGCGGTCGCCCACTTTGTTAGATTCTCGATTTTTTATGGCATCATCGATTTATTCGTTAAGATAATGCCGCAGGTGCGCTTCCTTACCCCTTGGTAAAAATAGGCCGCGAATGGCGCTGGTTAGTACGCCAGGAATGGAGCTGGAAAGTCAGCGAGGCTAACAAAGAGAGTCTGAAAGGAGATAGCCATTCATGGAAGATACACAAAAGCAAGACAAGCTACCACCAATCAAATACACGAAGCGAGTCGGTCACTTATTCGAGCACGTCCGAGACCTCGACAACCTGAAGGAAGCGATCAAGGACGCGGCGAGACATAAGCGGAAGCGCAAAGAAGTCCAGAAGGTCCTGGAGGACATCGATGGACACGCGCTGGAGCTGCAGAGGATGCTGGATGAGGAAACCTTCATACCAGCCAAGTACACAATGCGACGAATCAACGATGGCATTCAGAAGAAGACCAGAGACATCGCAATCCCGCGATTCTGGCCAGATCAGTGTATACATCACGCATTCGTTCGCATTTTCAAACAGATCGTTCTGCATAGCGCCTATCCGTTCAGCTGCGGATGCGTACCGGGAAAAGGAACGCACGGAGCAAAGACCGCGATCGAGAAGTGGATCAGGAAGGATCCGAAGCATACCAAGTACGTCCTGAAGCTGGACGTCCGAAAATGCTATCCAACCATGAACCACGAAGAACTCCGGAAGAAACTGCAGCGCAGGATAAAGGATAAGAAGTTCCTGCGCCTGGCAGATCGGATCATCGCGAGCTTTCAACAGCCGATGGCCACGCACGAAAGACTGCTGCCGGAGACCGATGCGGTAGGCATCCCGGTCGGGCTCTTTACCTCGCCATGGTTCTGTAACTTTTTCTTTCAGGACATCGACCACAAGGTCGCCGAGAAAACCGGAACCGCGCACAACGTGAGATATGTGGATGACATGGTCTTGTTTGATTCAAGCAAACGACGACTGCACAAAGCTCTCGAATTCATCGAAGCCGAAGTAAAAGCCACGAAGCAGACCGTCAAGGATAATTGGCAGGTTTTTATATTGAGTAAGCGCCCGCTTGACTTCTTAGGTTTCAAGTTCCATCCGAACAAGACAACCATCAGGAAGTCGATCATGCTAAGGATCAGCCGGAAAGCCAGGACGATCGCCAGGGCTGCATACGCATCCATCCGGAACGCGCACGCCATGGTTTCATACATCGGATATATCGTGAATTCAGACAGCCAGCGCTTCTACGAGAAGTGGGTGCGGCCGTTTGTTAATATTAAGCATCTGAAAGGAGTAATCGCTGATGAAGACAGAAAGCAACATCAGGCCTGCGTCGCAGTTTGAAATTGAGGCGCTCCCGCCAATCGAAGGAAGATCCTGCACCGTCATTTTATATGACAATATCCAGGGACCATTCACACGCCAGGCTTCAGGAGAAGACCAGGAGCCACAGGAATACTTCACATTTGACCGCTACACCGTAGACACGATCTACAGAGAAGGCCTCGCTGCAGCAGTCGCCGCAGACACAGAGACCTGGATCCAGAAAGCCAAGGAGGCGGAAGAATCCGGAGAACAGCCATCAGAGCTGGAAATCCTGACAAAGACCGTCACAAAGCAGCAGGCCCAGATCGAGTCGATCAACCAGAGCGTCGACGACATCACGCTCGCGATTCTTGGAGGTGAGTAAAATGTATGAAAGACTGAAAAGATTATACCAGGAAGGACGCGCGTCCGAAGCAATGCTGAAGAACGCAGTCAAGAGAGGATGGATCACAGATGAAGAAATGCAGGAGATCATCGCCTCAAAGAAAGAGCCAGAGGTTCCAGTGTCTACACCGGAATCCAGATAACACCTGCAGAAGGACATACGAGCCATGCACGGAAAGCTGCCGGTACTTCGGTACCTGTGGCGAGTGCGTGGCTTATTTTATTCCGGCAGGCCAGCAGCCATGCAGAAGCTGCAACAAATTAAATGCAGGAGGGAGGTAGGAACCAATGGACATGACAACAATCGTCGTGGCCGCCAGCATTCCGTCCGCGTTCACAGGCTTCTGTTTCTGGCTCATCGAGCAGAATCTCAAGAAGCGTGCGGACAATGAAAAAGAGGAACGCGAGGAGCGCCAGAAACAGCTGGACGAACGCGAACAGATCAGAGAGAAGAATGAGCTCTGCATCATCAACAGCGTGAACGCAGCCATAGCGCTCGGAGAGGCCACAGCCAGAGCCGTGCAGAGAATCCCGGATGCACACTGCAACGGAGACATGCACGCAGCCCTGGACTACGCTCAGAAGGTCAAGCACGAACAAAAGAACTTTCTGAACGAGCAAGCACTGAAACATATCATCGAGGAAGGAGAACAAACATCATGAAAAACATCGACTGGAAAAGAAAACTGACAAGCAGAAAGCTCTGGACAGCAGTGGCATCATTCGTATCAATGATGATCGTAGCCACAGGAGGCGCAGAGAACACAGCCACACAGGTAACGGCACTCATCATGGCCGGAGCATCCGTCGTGGCATACATCATCGGAGAAGGACTCACCGACTCCGCAAACATCGGATCCGACGATTCAGAGAAATAAGAAGCACAAAGCACCCAGGGCGGCCACCAGGCTGCCCTTTTTTATTTAGGAGGTATGCAAGATGGCAATCACAGAGAAACAGCAGAGATTCATCGAGGAGATCGCAAAGAACGTACAGAAGTACGCCTACGTTTACGGCATCCTCGTGCATAGCCCAATCATCGCCCAGGCGATCCTGGAATCCGGATGGGGAGAGAGCAAGCTGGCCGCGAAGTATCATAACTACTTCGGACTGAAATGCGGATCCAAATGGACCGGCAAGAGCGTCAACCTCACCACCCAGGAGGAATACCAGCCAGGAACCCTGACGACCATCAAGGATAACTTCAGGGTTTACGACAGCATGGAGGAAGGCGTCAAGGGATACTTTGAATTTATCCAGCTGCAGAGATACCAGAATCTGCGAGGAATCACGGATCCGAAGGAATACCTGCAGACAATCAAAAACGACGAATATGCTACATCGAGCACATACGTCGAAGACAACTATCGACTGATCACACAGTACGGTCTCACCAAGTATGACAAGGAAGGAGCAGAAATGAGCAAGATAGAAAAAGCAGTACAACAGATGGAAGCATGGGCCGGAGATGACTCACACGGATACGACCAGACATACAGATGGGGACAGCATGGAGACTTTGACTGCTCCGCAGCAGTGATCCAGGCGTGCGAGAACGCAGGAATTCCGGTCAAGAGCAAAGGCGCAACCTACACCGGCAACATGCTCGCGGTATTCAAAAAATGCGGATTCGTTGACGTTACCAGCAAGGTAAACCGCTCGACCGGCGCAGGGCTTCTCCGTGGAGACGTTCTCCTGAACACTTCACACCACACCGCAATGTACTGCGGCAACGGCAAAGAGGTAGAGGCAAGCATCAACGAAAAAGGAACCGCAACAGGCGGCAAACCTGGCGACCAGACAGGTAAAGAGTTCCTGATCAGAAGCTACCGCAACTATCCATGGACCAACGTCCTCAGATACGCTGCAGAGTCCCAGGCTTCCGGATCCGGAAAGAAAGACGTTACCACAGTGGCCAAGGAAGTGCTGGCAGGCGCATGGGGCAACGGTGATGATCGAAAGAACAGATTGACTGCTGCCGGTTACGATTACGCAGCAGTGCAGGCAGAGGTCAATCGTCTCGCAAGCGGAGCCTCGACTCCAAAAAAGAGCACGACGGAAATCGCAAAAGAAGTCCTCGCAGGCAAGTGGGGAAACGGCGATGATCGCAAGAAGAAGCTCCAGGCAGCAGGATATAACTATACAGCAGTGCAGGCGGAAGTCAATCGCCTGGCCAAAGGTGGAAGCTCCACAAAGAAAAGCGTGACTGCCGTGGCCAAGGAAGTCCTCGCAGGTAAGTGGGGAAATGGAGATGCCAGAAAGAAGAAGCTGCAGGCGGCTGGTTACAACTACAATGCAGTTCAGAAGGAAGTCAACAGACTCATGAGATAAGATGATCCCGACATCAATGTCGGAAACATAGACAGAAGCCAGGGAGGTCAAGCCTCTCTGGCTTCTTTTTTGATGGCCTCAGCATCGGCCAGGAAGAATATATCCCACACGTCCTGTGGGGAGAGTTGATACCGGACCGCGATCCGGACTATGTGCTTGCGCTGGAATGGCTGCCGCCCGTTCCAAATCGTCGAGAAATTGGATGCAGTCATGCCCAGGAAGACCGCAAGCGCCTTATTTGTATCGCCATGATCATCCATGGCCTGTTTCAATTTTTCTTTGTCAAACATTTTGATTCATTCCTTTCTGAAAGGATTACCGTGGAGCGCTTCGATTAAGCTGTGCGGGGAAGCTGCAGAAAACCCAGGATAAAATTTATACAATCATAGGCGACGCCTTTCTGGCCGGTGGCCGGGTGCAAGGTTTACGAGGACGTCCAGCGGGGCTGCCAGACCTTCAGGCTTTCACATTAAAAACCAGGGAAACTTGTCGAACATCAATCCACGGTATCCGTCGCGCTTCTTCCTGCAGGGCTTCGGACCTGCCATCGGCGGTTTAATACCGGAGGCCTAAGCCTCCGCGCTTTTCAATCTGAACACGCTGTAGAGATAAGCTCCTGAATCATCAGAAACGATATCGACATTTGTTAATTTTTCAAGAGCTGATGACATCGGAGTGCCATACGTTCCACGTTCCCAAAGACCGGAACGCTCTGCCATGCTCCAAAAACAACCAGTCTCGATGCCGCCGTTTTCAAAAGGAACGTGCTTCTTGAATACAGATTTTATAAAATTTTCACACCACTCGATTTTTACATTTTTCATTTTTTACGCCTCCTCGCGATAAATTTCTTTGAAATCTTCAACAACGATCGTCCGCTCGGTTCCACCGAGAACCAGCTCGACCTGAACATAATCACCATCGTCGTCACAGGATACCGTGATGCTTTCACGGTTGGATTCCAGAACCTCGAATCCGTAATGCTTCAGATCCTGGAACAGATCCTCCATGCTGCCATACCAATCATTCATAATTCCACAAAGTAAAGATTGTTCATACATAGCCAAGACCTCCGATTCGTTTATTTGCTTTCCTTTAGGTTGTCTGTATATTAGCTCTGGTGCCGCTACTATTCAAGTTATTTATAACCGTAATTCGCACAAAGATCTCGGCCGGTTTTTGGTGGTAATTATGACATTTCAACCAGGAATTCATTCGCAATCGCGCGCACATATTCAACGCTCGTCGAGCGATCAACGGTCGCCTCTCCCGGTCCAAGATATTGATACAAAATATCGCAGTCAGGACACCAGAGAAGCGGCACGCGACGATCACCACACACTGTCGCGACCTCAAGATCATGGCTGCAGTGCTTGCACTGCAGGAGCGTTTTAATTTTATAAGCCACGCTGAATCACCTCACTTTCGTCCGGAAAGAACCGGCGCATCTGGTACCGGCCAGCCCAGGTAAAAGATACCAGAGCCATCTGGCCGGATTCCGCAGCTTCCTGCCTGGCAGCTCGGAAAGCCTGGTCCTGGCTCTGCGTTTCCATATAGAAGCCACCAGCGCCATGCACACGATAGATCACATTCATAAAGACACCTCCGTAAATTTGCTTTCACTTTTTTATATTGCGGGCAGACCGCATTATTGTGGGAGAAGTCCGCGGAGCAGAGGCACTGGATATGCTGCAGGCTATGAATACCGGCCATGATGGAAGTCTGAGCACCGGTCATGCAAATAGCAGCAGGGACATGCTGCTGCGCCTGGAAACGATGGCGTTGATGGGAAGCATGCAGCTTCCGATAGCTGCTATCCGACGGCAGATTGCTTCTGCAATTGATATTCTGGTGCACCTTGGAAGGGTGCGGGATGGAACCAGGAAGGTGCTTCAGATCAGTGAAATTCTGGGAATGGATCAGGAGGAAATTGCGATGAAACCGTTGTTTGTGTTTTCGGAAACGGGAGGAAAAGGAGCGGGTGTACATGGTATCTGGAAGAAAGAAGGCGACCTTCAGTTCCGGAAAAAACTGGAAGAAAAAGGACTTGTCAGTGAAAGTATTGAAACAAAAGACGGACAGGCGGTACAGGATGGAACAATGGAAACGGGGGACGAAAGAAAGAAGTAGGAGATATGTTTCTGAAGCATATGTGCAGACGCTGGCAGCAGCGGCTGGGATCAGTATGATCACGGCATTTCTTTTTTATCGTTCGGTATGGGGCATGTGCACATTTTTTGTTTTTGCACCATTGTGCCTGAAGTTTCGCCAAAAAAGGGAGGCTGCCAGAAGAGAAGTACAGATACAAAAGGAGTTTCTGACGGCAATGGAATCTGTTTCCGGTGCATTGATGGCCGGTTATTCTCTGGAATCTGCCTGGAAATATGCCCAGCAGGAAACGGAGCAGATGTATGGGATACAGGGTATTTTCAGCAGGGAATTACGACAGCTGAATCAGAAACTTTTCATGCATGAACCGATGGAGCAGCTGTTATACGAATTGGCAGAGCGATGTGACAACGAAGAAATTTATCATTTTGCAGAAATTTTATTGTATGCAAAGCGAAGCGGAGGAAATATGACAGAAATTATTCACAGAACCGTGTGTCGCATGCAGGAGAAGCATGAGGTTTTGCGGGAAATTACAGCAAATGTGGCTGCAAAGCGTGCGGAACAGAAAATGATGATGCTCCTGTTACCGCTGATGCTGTGGTTCCTGACGGTGAGCTCGCCGGAATATACGGATGCGTTGTATGGAAATCCGGCTGGGGTTCTGGTGATGAGCGGATGTCTGGCAGGATATCTGAGAGCTTTGTTTTGGGCAGAGAAGATTGTAGATATTCCAGTCTGAAGAAAAGGGGGCATTTTGGATCGGATATTAAAGGAGCATAGAAAAAGTATTTTGACGGCAGTTGTATTTGTACTGCTTGCTGTACTGATGTGGCTGCGACAGTCGGCAGACAGCCATACGGAAATTCTTACCCGGGAAAAACCTGGGGGAAGTGTCAGACAGGAACAGATTATCTGTCAGACCGGGGATGGTGTGACGCAGGAACTGGAATTGGAAATACATCCGCAGGAATATTCCGAACAGGAAACGGAGGAATATGTGAGACAGGCAGTATCACTCTGGGAACAGGAGTATTTGGGAGAGAATGATTCAGAGAAAGCGATATACGAAGCACTGAAACTACCGGATACAATGATGGATGGAATGGTAACGGTTTCTTATGAGAGCAGCGAGTATGATATTTTACATGAGGATGGAAGCGTTTCACTGGAATCGGTTCCGGATGAAGGGATTCTGGTGGAATTGCAGGCGACATTTACCTGCCAGAAGTATATACAGACAGAAATCCGCTCTCTGCAGGTGATTCTGCCGCCCAAAGGAAGCCGGGCATGGTTTCAGGTACAGGTTGCCCGGGCGATAGAAAAGGCCGAACAGAGCAGTCGGAAAGCGCCTGAGGTCCAGCTACCGGAACAGATTGCAGGCAGTACGATTTCCTGGATGAAACCGAAGTCAAAGGAGTGGATGGCGGTGCTGTTGGTAGGAACATGCGTTGTCTTTGTATTGGAGTGGAGAAAGAAAGAGAGGAAGCGGCAGGCAGAGAAGCAGCGTCAGAGAAAGCTGCAAAGGGAATATCCTCAGCTGGTGGAACAGCTGGCTTTGCTGATTGGATCAGGAATGACAATCCGCCGGGCATGGGAACGTATTTTGTGGATGGAAGAGAGAATGCAGAAAGTACGTGGAAGTCAGACACATTTGTTTCAGGCAGAGATGCAGATTACTTATCAGGAGATGCAGAAAGGGTGTGGCGAGAAAGAGGCATATGAGCGGTTTGGACAGCGGATCGGGATGACAGAATACCGCAGGCTTTCTTCTCTGCTGGCAAGAAATCTGGAAAAGGGAACAAGAAATCTGTGTGATCTGCTTTCGGCGGAATCACAGGAGGCCTGGGAAAACAGAAAATTTCAGGCAAAAAAACTGGGAGAGGAAGCAGGGATGAAGCTACTGTTTCCAATGTTGCTGCTTTTCGTACTGATTTTGATAATACTGCTGTATCCGGCAATAAATAAGTTCTGATGAACAGAAGAATGTTGATAACATTCTTAAACTGATATAAGACGGAAAGAAAATGGAAATGAAAGAAAGGGTTTGTTATACGAGAGGAGAAGCAAGATGAAAAAAGAATGGTTGCAGGAAATGAAACGATTTTGTGAAGAAGAATCCGGTGTTGGTGTAGTGGAAATTATCCTTGTGCTGGTCGTGATCGTGGGGCTTATCCTCATATTTAAGAAGCAGTTGACCAGTCTGGTTAATAAGGCATTCAGCAACATTAATGATAAAGCGGGAACGTTATAAATGAGGAAGAACGGAAGTGTTACCGTATTTTTCGTATTATTGCTGGTACTTCTTGCATCTGTGCTGTTTGCATTTCTGGAAGCTGCGCGGGTAAGCTGTCTGAAAGCAGAGGCTCATTTGTGCACAGGTCAGGCTGTTGATGCGGTCAGGGCATCTTATCAGCCGGAATTATGGAAGGATTATCACTTGCTGTTCTGGCAGCAGAGCGGAACAGATGTGGATAGATTTGCAGATTTATATCAACTGCAAAAAGATATGGTTGAGAAAAATCAGGCGGTGAATGTATCGCATAATAATTTCTTCTTCCTTCCGGTGCATAGCCGCGCCATTACGGTAGAACAGTATCAGCTGGCTACGGATAGCGGTGGTCTGGCATTTCGAAATCAGGCGGCGGATTGGGTAAAAAAGACGATTGCCGGAGACAGTATAGATCTGGTATGGAAGGTGGTTACAAATGCAGAAGCAGAACAGTTGGAACAAAGCGGCATCAGGCAGGAACAGGAAGTGGAAGATGTCCTGGAACAATATGGCAGTAAATCGGAAGCCAGTGGAACTTTACCGGGAGAGCAGAATCCGCCGGAGGCAGAGCTTCCGTCCCAACCAGAGCTGTCGGATTTACAGGAGGATCCACTGATCTGGATGAAAAAGGTACAAAAGAAAGGGATACTGGATCTTGTGATGGATGGAAATAAGATTTCTGAAAAAGAGACAGACTGGTCAGAGGCCGTGGACAGCAGGCAGCTGCAAAGTGGAAACTGGACAGAACAGGCATCTTCCGGTTCTGTGGAACGGATGTTATTTCATTTGTACTGTCAGGGACATTTTTTCAATGTGACACGAAATGGGAATGAGAAAAAACTGAATTACGAGATGGAATATCTGATCGGGGGAAAAACGTCGGATGTGGAGAATCTGAAAGTGGTGGTCCGGCGATTGCTTTTGATACGGGAAGGAATAAATCTGGCATATCTGGAAACAGATGTACAGAAAAGTCAGGAAGCATTGACACTGGCACTTGGGGTTACATCTGCAGTGGGAAATCCAGAACTGGCAGAACCGGTGAAACATGCCATTCTTGCGGCATGGGCATATGCAGAATCTGTCAGTGATGTGCGTATTTTGCTGGATGGGGGACACGTTTCCCTGAGAAAGACAGAAGCGCAGTGGCGCACCAGCCTGGAGCATGTTGGTGATTGTCTGAATGCTTCTGCTGATGAAACTTCCAGAGAAGGGCTTGGATATGAAAGTTATCTGCAGATTCTGCTCTGGACGGTTTCAGAAGAAAAAATAACCATGCGGGCTATGAACCTGATTGAAAAAAATCTTGACGTCCGAATGGACAATATGGTGAGCCGGATGACCTGTTCTTATGAGTATGAGGCGGTACCTCTGTTTTGGAGTTTTGTACAGATCGGAAATGGAAGACTGACATCTTATTATTTCAGCAATCAGGCACAGATCCTGTTTGGATTGTAAAAGTTGTATGGGAGGAGGGTATATTGCAGTGCTTTTGCCAAAAAAACAGAATAAAAAAAATTACAAATCTCTCTCTGGCATCTATCTAAAATCGCGGCATGAGTCTCCAGCAAATTCCAGCGATAAGTCTGAATCAGTAAACTGCGCAAAAGCATTGCAATATGCCCGTCTCCCGGGAAGTCTGACAGTGGAAGCAGCCTTTGTGGCTCCGTGGATTATTCTGGCAGCTATCGTATTATGCAGCTTATTTTCAGTACTCAGGGGAGAACTTTATATGTCAGCGGCGTTGCATAATGCTGCAAGAATCATGGCTGCAGAAGTAACTGAAATTGAGCATAAAGAAAACATATCAGATGATGTGCCGGCGGATACAAACATCGTTTCACATATACGCCTGCGTTATCTGGTGCAGAAAGAATTACGCGGAATGGGATGGAAAGAGGAAGAAAATTCCGGAATGATATCAGAAATATCTTTTCGGGACAGTAATTTCTCCGGAGACGAAATAATTGCATGTGTTTCTTATCAGATCTGTATGCCGGTTTCTTTTGGGCAATGGGGGAATCTGCCGGTGAAACACCAGGTGGTATGTAAAAAATGGACAGGGAGAAAAGAGCATGGCAGTGGAACAGGAGATAGTGAGTATGTCTTTGTTACGCCATATGGAACCGCATATCATGTCAGTTTGAGCTGCCCTTATCTGGATCTGTCTGTAAAAAGTGTATCGGAGGCAGGGGTGAAATCATTGCGTAATAAAGACGGTGGTATTTACTATCCGTGCAGCTGTGTGAAACATAAAAACAGTAACGTTTATGTGACTGATTATGGGACATTTTATCATGAAAATCCGGGATGTTACAGGTTAAAGAGGAGTGTGTCGAAAATTTTCAGGTCAGAAACTGGTTCCCGTCATCCGTGCAATAAGTGTACAACTTATGCAAAATAATGATGTGAGTGTCAGAGAATAGAGAAGTAGAGCAGGCGTATGGTAGAAATCTGTTTGCCCAAAATGATGTGAACAGGAGTGTAAATCCCTGCGTAAAAAAGGAACATAAAATGACAAAATACGATGTGAGTGAAATTTTATGCCTGATATTTCTATATCTGTGCAGCCGGGAAGATTATAGATATAAGGCATTGACGGTACATAAAATAGGGATATTTGGGTGTGCAGGACTGGTCTATACGCTGGCAGCAGATACGATGTCTGTGCAGAGTATGATGGCAGGAGCAGGGTTGGGTGGCATGGTAATCTTAGTTTCCAGATGTAGTCCGGATTGGCTTGGGGAAGGAGACGGATGGATGTTTGTGGTGACAGGGCTGTTTTTGGGGGGCAGACAAAATCTGGCGATATTGTGCATTGCAATGTTTTTGAGTGGCATTTATTGCCTGCTCGGAGTATTGCTGAAAAAGTATCAGAAAACAGATCATGTTGCGCTGGCTCCTTTTGTGTTGGCAGCAGAAGTCGTGCTGTTGTACCTGAAATGAATGAAAAGGCGCAACAAGTATCACATGCATTCGACTGGAATAAATAGAAAGATATGAGACAACTGGGAATGAAAAATGAAAGAAATAGAATGGAAAAAGCGCAAAGCCGGAAGCGTGAACCTTTTCGGATATATCGGGCTTCTATTACAGTAGAGGCGGCTCTTTTATATCCGATACTGATTTTTCTGCTGATGTTTTTGTTACAGAAGACGATTACGTATTATCAGCAGACAGATCAGGCAGCACAGGGAATCATATCTGTGGAAGAACCAGATACATCAAAGATGTTTTGGAAGATAGTTTTAGCACAACGGGTAACGGAAGAAATAAAAGAGAAAGCGGGATTGCAGGAGGATAATGTGTATGAAAACTGAGTATCTGCGGACAGCGAAAAACAGTTATATGATTGTAAAGGATGCAGATTTTGAATTTGAATCTTATGAATTGGAAATGGTATTGCAGAATGATCTGAAAAATCTGGTTCCCATGCAGGTACTTGTGGCAGATGGCAAAGTGGAATATTGGTTTGATGTGACTGGTATGAAAACATTGGAACAGGAACTTTCAGTAGCTGATGCGGATCGGGAAATGATAAAACTGTTACTGGAAAGTATCTGTAGTGTGAAGATGGAGTTGGAGGAATATCTGTTGGATGACAAGGATATTCCGTATACCATGGGAATGATTTTTCGCAACCGAACCGGAAATCGGATTCAGTTTTGTTATATCCCGGGATATCATTGCGGAGATTATCCGGGGATCCGCAAACTATTTGAAGAACTGATGCAGCGGTTGAATCATACAGATCAGGAAGCTGTGCGCATGACATATGGAATATATGAAATCTGTGCATTGGCTGAACCGGTTCTGGAAGATTATCTGGAAATTTTATATGGAAATGCCAATCAGACAGATGCAGTTTGTAATGCAAACTTAGATAAAAACGAGAGATTTATGATATCCGTGGATTTTCAGAATAATCAGAGAGAGAATCATCCAAATGCTTGGAAGAAGGGGGATATAAACTGGAACAGAGAGTATCTGACATCGGAACAGATTACTGATACAAAAAGAAAAGAGGCTGGAACAGATAAAAGGAAAGCAGAAAGTAAGGAAACAAAAGAGGGCAGGGAAAAACAGGAAACTGGGTGGCGTTCTTCTTTTTTACGAAGGGGAAAGAGAAAGAAACATACATTGGATATGGATTATTATGGTCCGGAAAAAGAAGAAGCAACAGCTGTGGTAGCAGAATCTATGCCGGATTTTAATGCCGGAGAAACTGTCTGCTTTTCAGAATCTTCTTTTCATAGCATCTGGGAATTGGTATACATGGGGGATGGGATAGAAAAGAATCTGGTATTAGATAGATTTCCATATATAATTGGAAAAAACAGCAGTCTGGTAGATGGAATTTTGCTTGCACAGACGGTAAGTCGCGTGCATGCACGAATTTTACAGGAAAATGATACACTTTTTCTGGAGGATCATAATTCTACAAATGGAACTTATCTGAATGGTCATCTGATTCCAATGAATACCCGGATGCCATTACAGGAAGGAGATCGCCTGATCTTTGCCACGGAGGAATTTGTGTTAAAAAGCAAAATGGTCAGGTAATGTTCTGAATATTTTCCGTCAATCCTGCCTTGCAACAAATGTGAAATTATATTAAAATACTATATTATATATAGGAATTGCGGAGAAACTTGCAAAAAGAGTTTTTCATAGTTCATAGATGTTACAAGGAGGGAATAATATGAAAGTATCAACAAAAGGAAGATACGCTTTACGTCTTATGGTTGACCTGGGTGTGAATGGTGGAGAAGATAAGTATATTTCGCTGAAGGATATCTCTGCAAGACAGAATATTTCTATTAAATATCTGGAACAGATTGTAACGCCGCTGCATCGTGCAGGACTGGTACGCAGTGTGCGTGGTGCGCAGGGGGGATATCGCCTCAGCAGAAAAGCAGATAAGTATACCGCAGGGGAAATCCTGCGTGCGATTGAGGGCAGTTTTGCTCCAATTGCCTGCCTGGAAACACCGGAAAATGAATGTGAACGATATCATGATTGTGCTACAGTAGGATTTTGGGAAGGAATGTACAAAGTGATTTCTGATTATGTAGACAGTGTATCGTTAAAACAGTTGATTGATGAACATATGTCAAGACAGTGTCCGGGATGTCAGGAAAAATAGGAGAAATGTTTGTATGGTGAGAAGGGTTATATTATTGGCATGTGCAGGCATTCTGGTATTTTCTATGTCGGCATGTGGAAAATCGCAGGAAGCAGCAAAACATCAGATAGAGGGGAGTCATGTTGTGTCAGCGGAAAGCAGTGTGTCTGCGCAGGAGCCGGAAGAATTATCAGAAGCGGAACCTGAATTGCCGCAGGATGACGAAGAAATAACAGGGGCAGTGGAACAGATACAGGATGGCACTGAGGAACCGCAACCAGAACAGAACGTTACGCAGCCAGAAGGTAATCAACAGTCGGAACAGTCACAGACTGTTGAACGTGGAACCGTAAATTATGCAGATCGTCAGGAAATATATCTGGATAGCAGCTGGCAATATGCAGATCATTCAGCAATCCATTCCGGATGTGCAGTAATGTATAAGGCATCCGAAAACCGCAATGGCATCGTGATTGGCGTAAATGCGGGGCATGGGACATCAGGGGGAAGCAGTGTAAAGACACTGTGCCATCCGGACGGTTCTGCAAAAACTACCGGAGGCAGCACAGCAGCAGGAGCCACGAAAGCGACTGCCGTTTCCGGAGGAATGACATTTGCGGATGGTGCATCCGAGAGTAGTGTGACGTTACGCATGGCACAGATTTTGAGAGACAAACTGCTGGCAGCAGGTTATGATGTACTAATGGTGCGTGATGGCTCAGATGTTCAGTTGGATAATGTGGCAAGAACAGTTATTTGTAATAATGTGGCAGATTGCCATATCTCATTACACTGGGATGGCGATGGTCTGAATTACGATAAAGGCAGCTTTTATATTTCAGTACCGGATGGTGTGAAAGGAATGGAACCAGTAGCGTCCCACTGGACACAGCATAATGCACTGGGTGCATCTCTGGTGGATGGTCTGCGTGCACAGGGCTGCAAGATTAATGGTGGTGGAAGCATGAGCATTGATCTGACACAGACTTCGTATAGTACGATACCATCCGTTGACATGGAACTTGGTAATGCATGTTCCAATCATAGTGATGAAACATTGAACATACAGGCAGAAGGTTTGCTTCGTGGAATCAATGCATACTATGGAAGATAAAATCGGTTGAAAACAGGAAAATGAAAAAAGTTAAAAAAAGGTGTTGACAAACAGCACCTTTTCCTGTAATATATGTCAAGTAGCGCGGCGGTGCTACGAAAGAAAAATAAAAATCGATGCGTGGCTCAGTTTGGTAGAGCGCTGCGTTCGGGACGCAGAGGTCGCAGGTTCAAATCCTGTCGCATCGACTCTTGGCAGGGGCGCCGGGACATTTGGAGAAATTCAGATGTTCCGGTTTTTTTGTTGAAACGTAAAAAACTGCGTTCGGGACGCAGAGGGTCCACAAGGTCCGGTGGACCTTGGAATTGGACCGACCGAAGCGGAAGCGGAGACCGCAGGTTCAAATCCTGTCGCATCGACTCTTGGCAGGGGCGCCGGAGCATTTGAAGAAATTCAGATGTTCCGGTTTTTTATTGTATTCTAAAAAATGAAATGCTATTATGATAATAACTGACCGTGATGGTTACAATAAGGTACAGGCGGGTACAGGAAACATTTGTAATGCATAAAAAAGGAGACGTTATTATTATGAGAGCGGAGCAGAATTTTAAATGGGAGAAACTTTCACTGGGTACTTGTTATTATCCGGAACACTGGGACAAAAGCCTCTGGAGGGATGATCTTCGTCGGATGAAAGAAAATGGCATTTTTACAGTTCGTATTGCGGAGTTTGCATGGAATAAGATTGAGCCGGCCGAAGGGGAATTTACGTACGAATTTTTTGATGAGTTTCTGGATGTGGCAGAAGAAGAACAGATGAAAGTCATCTTCGGTACGCCGACTGCGACACCACCGGTCTGGCTGACAGAGAAATATCCGGAAGTGCTGAATTGCCGCCTGGATGGTACACCATTTTATCATGGAATGCGTCGTCATTATAATTATAATTCTCCGATATATCAGGAACTGTCAGCAAGAATCGTAAAAAAAGTAGCAAAGCATTATGGAAAGCGTCCATGTATTGTGGGCTGGCAGATTGACAATGAGTTAAACTGTGAAGTGGATGAGTTCTATTCTGTGAGTGATACCCTTGCATTTCGCGAATTCCTGAAGAAAAAGTACAAAACGCTGGATGCGTTGAATGAGGCCTGGGGAACTATTGTATGGAACCAGACTTACACGAACTGGAAAGAAATTTATGTGCCACGGACAACGGTGCATGATTCCACAAATCCGCACCAGGTACTGGATTACTATCGTTTTATTTCCGATAGCACACTGCGTTTCTGCAAGATGCAGAGTGATATCATCCGCAAATATAAAAAGCCGGAGGATTTTATCACAACAAATGGTATTTTTGGCAATGTGGACAATCACAAGATGGAAGATGAGTGTCTGGATGTGCTGACATATGATTCCTATCCGAATTTTGCATACTGTCTGATCGAAGACCCGAAACATTCCGATGATCTCAATGATCGAAAATGGAGCAAAAATCTGACGGAAGTCCGTTCCATCTGCCCGCATTTTGGCATTATGGAGCAGCAGTCCGGCGCAAACGGATGGAATACACGGATGGAAGCACCGGCTCCAAAACCGGGACAGATGACATTGTGGACAATGCAGAGCATCGCACATGGTGCTGATTATGTCAGCTTTTTCCGTTGGCGTACCGCTACCGTGGGAACAGAAATTTACTGGCATGGCATTCTGGACTACGACAATCGTTATAACCGCAAGCTGGCAGAAGTAAACCGTATCTGGCATCGGGTAGAGGCCATTGAAAATGTAACCGGCGCAGAGTATAAGGCTGCGTTTGCACTGGTAAAAGATTATGATAATGTGTGGGACGCGCAGCTGGATGTATGGCATGAGCGCCTTATGAAAAAGAGCGAAAAAGAGATTTTTGTGGCAGCTCAACTCAGCCACACTCCGATGGATGTATTTTATTTAAAAGACAGTACGGAAGTGGAAGAACTGAAGAAATATCCGGTTCTGATCTATCCGCATCCACTGATCCTGACCAAGAAACGTGCGAAAGTGCTGAATGAGTATGTAAAGGCCGGTGGAAAACTCATCATCGGTGCCCGGACGGGACAGAAAGACAAACATGGTCACTGTGTTATGGAACCGATGCCGGGATTACTGACCAATGTCAGCCATACGGATGTAAAAGAATTTACATTTGTGGGACCGGCAGATGATCCGGTATCTATGGACTGGAATGGTAAAGAAATCGAGACCGGAATCTTTAATGATATTCTGGCCGCCGCCGGCGAGAATGTGGAAGTGCTTGCAAAATACACATCAAACTATTATGCTGGCCGTCCGGCACTGATCCGCACAAATACACACCAGGGATATACCCTGCATTTTGGCGGAACCTTTACCCGTCAGAACGTAACAGAATTTCTGACTTATACCGGTATCATTGATCCGTGGAAAGAATTGATCGAATTGCCGGCAGACTGTGAGATCGCTGTTCGTGAGAAAAATGATGCAAAATACATTTTTGTGCTGAATTACAGCAGTGAAAAACAGGATATTACATTGAAAACACGTATGATTGATTTATATACAACATCATACAGTGAAGGTATGATCACACTGGAACCGTATGAGACAAAAGTATATCAGATGTGAGATGATTCCCACCTCTGCAGGTGGTGAGCAACAAGATTATATCAGTGGCAGGATTCAACTCCCATCTGATATAGCCTCCGGCATTCTTGAAATGGAATATCGCATTCCGATCATAAGATATCGGGGTCAAAAGATGCCATACGAATTGTTCCGTACTTCGTACTCCCACAATTCTACCCAATATTCGCATATCGTGAAGCTGACGCTCCACTTTTATGCTTATATCGGGGCGGGGCATTAAGCCATAAAACCACTCCTGTGCAAGCACATCGTGGTTTCAGGCTTTTGCCCCTGGCATCATCATAAAAAATATGGCAACAGAGGAAAAACGATAGCATGAATTTATATTTTGCACCGCTGGAGGGGATCGGCGGATATATTTACCGAAATGCACAGGCAGATTATTTTGAAAAAGCAGATAAATATTTTTCGCCGTTTCTGGCACCGAACCAGAACCGGAGTATCAGTCCGAAGGAGTATAAGGACATTGCACCGGAACATAATGAAGGAATCTATCTGGTTCCACAGATTATGGCGAATAATGCAGAAGTGTTTCTGAAGGCAGTGCAGGAGCTGGAACAGCTCGGATATCAGGAAGTGAATCTGAATCTGGGCTGCCCGTCCCGGACGGTGGTGACAAAGTACCGGGGGGCAGGTTTTCTGGCAAAACCGGATGCCCTGGAACAGTTCCTGGAAGAAGTATATGGTAGGATCAATATCCGTCTTTCCCTGAAAACAAGGCTTGGGATGGAAGATGAGGATGAATTCGAACATCTGCTGGAGATATACAATAAGTTCCCGGTGACGGAGCTGATCATTCATCCAAGGGTACAGACAGATTATTATAAAAACAAACCGCGCATGGAATATTTTCTCAAGGCACTGGAAATATCTAAAAATCCGGTGGTTTACAACGGAGATATTTTTACCGAAGACTCGTACAAACAAAAGCTGGCACAGATTTTCACTACCACTGTCACTCATGCAGAAAATAGGACGAAAGCAGTTAAGACATCTTTGCCGGAAAGCAACCGGAATACTGTGCTGGAATCCGGTAAAGGAAAGCAGTTATCCGCAGTCATGCTTGGACGAGGTGTGTTGGCAAACCCGGCGCTGTTTGGTGAAATCCGGGGCACCCAGGCACTTACCAAAGAGCGTTTGTGGGAGTTTCATGAACGGTTGCTGGCAGACTATTCCCAGGAAATGTCCGGGGAACGAAATGTATTGTTTAAAATGAAAGAACTTTGGTTTTATTTGGCATGGTCCTTTGAAAATTCAGAGAAATATGAGAAAAAGATCCGGAAGGCGCAGCATCTGAGTGATTACCGTCTGGTGGTCAGACAACTCTTTACGGAACTTGAGTTGAATGCCTGAAGCAACGTATATCGTTTTGGCATAGAAAAATAGGAAGCGTGAATGGAACAAAAGAGGTTGCCATGATTAGTATTTGTGGCTATAATGTGAGGAGCAACCCGTAGTAGTGAGAACTAATCATGTACATCAGATATAAGAGAAATCCTGTTTATATTATACAGACAGTGAATAACAAACCTGAGATGAACGTGAGCGGTTCGAAAAGAACAAGATATATGGAGTGTATTACAATGAAAATTACAGAGGACATTATTTATGTAGGCGTAAATGATCATGACGTGGATTTGTTTGAGGGGCAGTATATTGTTCCGAATGGCATGGCATACAATTCTTATGTGATCCGTGATGAAAAAATCGCGGTTATGGATACCGTAGATGGCAGGTTTGCAGAAGAGTGGCTGGCGAATATCGAGAAAGCGCTGGATGGTGCAACACCGGATTATCTGATTGTTCAGCATATGGAGCCGGACCATGCAGCAAATATTCAGGTGTTTGCAGAAAAATATCCAAGTGCCCAGATTGTTGGCAATGCAAAGACATTTACCATGATGAAAAACTTTTTCCATGGGTTAGAGCTGGATGGAAAAACCGTAGAGGTAAAAAATGGTGAGACATTAAATCTTGGAAAACATGAGCTGACTTTTGTATTTGCTCCAATGGTTCACTGGCCGGAAGTAATGGTAACATACGACAGTTCAGATAAAGTCCTGTTTTCCGCAGATGGATTTGGAAAATTTGGTGCACTGGATGTGGAAGAAGACTGGGATTGCGAAGCACGTCGTTATTATATCGGAATTGTTGGAAAATACGGTGCACAGGTACAGAATCTTCTGAAAGTAGCTGCAACACTGGATATTCAGATTATCTGCCCATTACATGGACCGGTTCTTACAGAGAATCTTGGACATTATATCGAGAAGTACAATATCTGGTCTTCTTATGGTGTGGAGTCTGAAGGTGTTATGATCGCATATGCATCTGTGTATGGCAATACAAAGAAAGCAGCAGAGCTTCTGGCTGAGAAATTGCAGGAAAAAGGCTGCCCGAAAGTAGTGGTATGTGATCTTGCCCGTGAGGATATGGCAGAGGCAGTAGAAGATGCATTCCGTTACGGAAAACTGGTTCTTGCAAGTGTAACTTATAATGCAGATGTATTCCCGTTCATGAAGATTTTTATCGAGCATCTGACCGAGCGTAATTATCAGAAACGTACGATTGGTCTCATCGAGAATGGTTCCTGGGCTCCGACAGCTGCCCGCGTAATGACCGGTATGTTCGAGAAGAGCAAAAACATTACATGGCTTGAGCATTCTGTGAAGATCATGTCTTCTCTCAGTGAAGAAAATGAGAAAGAACTTGATGCTATGGCAGAAGAACTCTGCAAATAAAATTCTTGTTTGCCTTGTTGTTGGCTGAAATTTAATTTTTAATACGAAAACGAAGCATCCTGTCAGGA